>ENA-UEPG01001366-UEPG01001366.1-human-gut-metagenome-genome-assembly--contig:-NODE-1366-length-19380-cov-4.570274_pt1 | contig 19380 bp, 10 predicted proteins | sample MGYA00242893_ERZ507902 | MGnify/ENA primary metagenome ERZ507902 (study PRJEB26167, sample SAMN06115491) | human gut metagenome | host: Homo sapiens | place: China:Gansu | collected 2015-04-23... | reverse complement strand
AGCAGGGCAATGTTCTTAATTTCATTCGTCTGATATACTTTCATGATATATAAGATTTAAAATGAATAACTCAGTATGCCTTCGCATACCCTTAATTTTTAGTGAGGCGCAAATTATGAATTTATCAAAAGAAAAGCAATAAATCGATAGTGTTACTAAACTATGTTATGTAACACATCACTACTAACAGAAAGATTTTCTTAACTTTACAGCATAAATCACTAATCTTTAAACTTACAATGAAAGCACTGCTATCCGCCACCACGCTGTTGATTCTTCTATTGTTCAGCGGATGCCAATCCAATGGTGCCTCGCACAGGCAACGGCCATTGATCGGCATATCCTGCTCCCACCCCAATGATTATTCGACTGCCCGAATGACTTACACAGAATCTGTGATACAAGCCGGTGGTACTCCGATGCTCATCCCTATCACAACGGACAGTACGGTTTTGGCGGATATCGTCAGCCGGCTGGATGCAATTATATTAATAGGAGGGGCTGACATTCACCCTTCTTATTATAATGAAGAACCTATCGAGCAACTGGGGGAGGTTGATTCGCTGCGCGATGTTTACGACATCGCCCTGATTCGTCTTGCAGCACAGCGCAATGTACCGATGTTAGGTATCTGTAGGGGTGAGCAATTGATAAATGTAGCGTTCGGCGGGACACTCTATCAGGACATACCGGCACAATACCCGGACACTACCGTACGACATAATCAAAAAGAACCGAGCAGTGTGCCCACACATACGGTTCATCTCCTGCAAGGCTCCGCAATAGCTCAGATTACGGGGCAAACGGAGCTTTTCACAAATACGCATCATCACCAGGCGGTGAAGCAGGCAGCACCCGGTTTCCGGATTACGGCATGGGCCACGGACAGCATTCCCGAAGCCATTGAAAATATTAATGGAAAGCCCATTTGGGGAGTACAGTTCCACCCGGAAGCATTAACAGTAGCAGGCGACAGTATATCTGCCAGATTCTTCCACTTTCTGGTTGATAAAGCAACGGCATTTCGAAGGAGTAAATAAACCCGGTGCCTACTCATCTCGAAAGGTATAGGCAAGTCACTTTTGTTTCTCAGTTAAGGCACTCTTGTTTCTCAGGCAAGAAACTTTTATTTCAAAGGGAAGAAACTTTTGTTTCTTAGGCAAGGCACTCTTGTTTCAGTGGGAAGAAACAAAATGGGACAAACAAGAGCCTGACAAAGCTAAAGTATCTCTCCTCCTAATCACAAGAAAGGGCGCAATCTTACGACTACACCCTTACTTTTATCAATAGACTTATTTTCATAAGATGAGGCTATTATTATAATATAGGTACGCGCGTGTATCACATATAATCCAACTTAATCACGATCACCCTTATATCCTGATCTTCCTTATCCGTAGCTATCTTTGCAATATGCCAGTCGGACGGGAAGAACAAGAAAAACTCACCGGGAACAGAGTCGATAAAGGTAGTTTTTTCCGGATCAAAATCATAGTGAATAACATCTTTCTTCTCACTATATTCGCAATTAGCCTTTGAAGACTCATGATCCAGCAATGCAAAACGTTCCGTTCCTTTCACCACATACTGCAAATCTATATGTTTCCGGTGTGATTCGGATGTCCGCTTCTCTAACGGTTCATTCTTACTATCTTCAACAGAAACTACAAGTGAGGTTCCTTCTATCGGATGTTTTCCCTTCTCGATAGTAGTCAGGTCGTGCGACGCCAACCAGCGAAAAGCCGCCTTCCATTGTTCCGGATTCGCTTCGTACTGCGCTTTGAATTCCGCTAAATTCGTAGAAGAATGGGGCTTCGCCTTCAAACCTTCACTCCAGACTTTCGATTTTACCCATTTTTCAGGCGAGATACTTTTTACTTTCTTGCCACTTTGAGCAGAGACAGACAGACAAACCGCAAGCATACAAGCAGTTGCCAATAACCATTGTAAGTGTTTCATGTTAATGTTTTCTATAATTTCGTTTACTGACTACAAAGATATAAATTATAAATCGTATAAAATTGAAACATCTGTCTACCTATATTGAATTATTTGTGGAACATTAAATGATAAGTCGTTCTTATCTTTGCAACAGAATTAATTCGTAAACTAACAATAAACCATTCAAATCATGAGAAACATTTTCTGGAGTATGACATTAGTTGTTGCCTGTTTGTTTGGAGCTGCTACAGCGCAAGCCCAAAAACAAGTAACCACCAACAATGCCATCGTGCCGGGTGAAGTATGGAACGACACCGACGGTAACCCCATCAATGCACATGGCGGCGGTATCCTCTACCATGAAGGAACGTACTACTGGTACGGTGAGTACAAAAAAGGTAAAACCATCCTGCCCGAATGGGCTACATGGGAGTGTTACCGCACGGATGTAACCGGCGTGAGCTGCTATTCATCCAAAGACCTTCTGAACTGGAAGTTCGAAGGCATCGTGCTTCCCGCAGTGAAGGACGACCAAGGCCACGACCTGCACACCAGCAAGGTACTGGAACGTCCGAAGGTGATTTATAACCCAAAAACCAAGAAATTCGTGATGTGGGCACATGTGGAAAGTGCCGACTACAGCAAGGCATGCGCCGGAGTAGCCATCAGTGACTCCCCTACCGGAGAATTCACCTATCTGGGCAGCTTTCGTCCCAACGGTGCCATGAGCCGCGACCAAACCGTATTCGTAGACGATGATGGCCGTGCCTACCACTTTTATTCGTCAGAAAACAATGCAACGCTGTACATCAGCGAATTGACTGACGATTATCAAAGACCGAGCGGACGCTATACCCGTAACTTCGTCAAGGAAAGCCGCGAAGCTCCCGCCGTCTTCAAGCGTAACGGAAAATACTACATGCTCTCTTCCGGCTGTACCGGTTGGGATCCCAACCAGGCTGAACTGGCAGTAGCAGACTCCATTATGGGTGAATGGAAAACAATCGGTAACCCTTGTACCGGAACAGATGCCGACAAGACATTCTATGCTCAAAGCACTTACGTGCAGAAAGTTATGGGCAAGAAAGACATGTACATTGCCATGTTCGACCGCTGGAATAAGAAAGACCTGGAAAACTCACGTTATGTATGGCTTCCATTCTCCTTCGAAGGTGATAAAATCACCATTCCCTGGCGTGACAAATGGAACTTCGACAGCTTTGCCGACCAAGGTCGTTTTGAAGCTGGCAAAGGAACTTTCCTGCTAAATGGCAAACCATTTGTGGTTAAAGCCGCCGAACTGCACTACCCACGCATCCCGAAACCATATTGGGATCAACGCATCAAGTTGTGCAAAGCACTGGGAATGAATACCGTTTGCCTCTATGTATTCTGGAACTCTCACGAACCGCAACCCGGCGTATATGACTTTACGGAGCAAAACGACCTGGCCGAGTTCTGTCGTCTGTGCCAGCAAAATGATATGTATGTCATCCTTCGCCCCGGACCGTATGTTTGTGCCGAGTGGGAAATGGGTGGTCTGCCATGGTGGCTGCTTAAGAAAAAGGATGTCCGCCTGCGCGAATCCGATCCTTACTTCATTGAACGTGTAGCTCTGTTCGAAGAAGCCGTAGCCAAGCAAGTGAAAGACCTGACGATTGCCAATGGCGGTCCCATCATCATGGTACAGGTAGAAAACGAATATGGATCTTACGGAGAAGATAAGGGTTATGTATCCCAAATCAGAGACATCGTACGTGCCAACTTCGGAAATGACATCGCCCTGTTCCAATGCGACTGGGCCTCTAACTTCACCCTGAACGGACTCGATGATCTGATCTGGACCATGAACTTCGGTACAGGTGCCAACGTCGACCAGCAATTTGCCAAACTGAAACAACTTCGTCCCAACAGCCCGCTGATGTGTTCTGAATTCTGGAGCGGCTGGTTCGACAAATGGGGTGCCAACCACGAAACCCGTCCTGCTGCTGATATGATCAAAGGTATCGACGATATGTTATCGAGAGGCATTTCATTCAGCCTGTATATGACACATGGAGGTACGAACTGGGGACACTGGGCAGGCGCCAACTCTCCCGGCTTTGCACCCGACGTGACGTCTTACGATTATGATGCACCTATCAGTGAATCCGGTCAGACAACTCCTAAGTATTGGGCGCTGAGAGAAGCCATGGCGAAATACATGGATGGTGAGAAACAGGCGAAAGTACCTGCACTGATCAAACCTATCAGCATCCCTGCTTTCAGATTCACAGAAATGGCACCATTGTTCGAGAACCTGCCCGCAGCAAAGAAGGATGAAAACATCCGCACCATGGAAGAATACAACCAGGGCTTCGGAAGCATCCTCTACCGCACTACCCTGCCTGAATTGAAATCGCCCGCTACCCTTACAGTGAACGATGCGCACGACTATGCTCAGGTATTCGTAGACGGGAAGTACATCGGCAAACTCGACAGAAGAAACGGTGAAAAGCAATTGGTACTCCCTGCCTGCGTCAAAGGTTCCAGACTTGATATTCTGGTAGAGGCCATGGGTCGCATCAACTTCGGTCGTGCCATCAAAGACTTCAAAGGAATCACGAAAAACGTAGAACTTTCTATGGACATCAACGGATATCCTTTCGTTTGCGACCTGAAGAACTGGGAAGTTTTCAACATTGAAGATACCTATGAATTCTATCAGGGCATGAAGTTCCAGCCGATAGAGTCATTGACAGACCGTCTCGGACAACGTATTCCGGGTGTTTACCGTGCTAAATTCCAGGTGAAGAAACCGAGCGATACTTTCCTGAACTTCGAAACATGGGGCAAAGGACTGGTTTATGTGAACGGTTATGCACTAGGCCGTATCTGGGAGATCGGTCCTCAGCAAACTCTTTATGTACCGGGATGCTGGTTGAAGAAAGGTGAGAATGAAATCGTAGTTTTCGATATCGTAGGCCCTAAAGAAGCTAAGTCCGAAGGTTTAAGTGAACCGCTCCTTGACCAGCTGCTTGTACAGAAACCCTTGACACATCGCAATGAAGGCGAGAACTTGAACTTGTCAGGTGAAAAGCCTGTATTCACGGGAAGTTTCAAACCGGGTAACGGCTGGCAGGAAGTTAAATTCAACAAACCGGTTACCGGACGCTATGTTTGCATTGAAGCATTAAACTCACAAGATGGAAAAGACCTGGCTTGTATTGCCGAAATGTATTTCTTGGACAAGGATGGTAGCCGTCTGTCCCGCGAGCCTTGGATTGTGAAGTATGCCGACAGCGAAGACGTAGCTCACGTCAACCGCTCTGCCGACAAGACTTTCGACCTTCAGGAATCCACCTATTGGAGTACAGAGAAAGGTAGTCCTTATCCGCATACGATTGTAATCGATCTGGGCGCCAGTCATGCATTGACAGGTTTCCAATGCTTACCCCGAATGGAAAGCGAAGTACCGGGGGGCATCAAGGATTTCAAGATTTATGTGAAAGGGGAAAACTTCAAATACTAATCTGATTCACCACAGAGTAACACAGAGTCCCACAGAGTTCTATTGATTTAAAATCAAATGAATGAACTCTATGGGACTCTGTGCTACTCTGTGGTGAGATCTTAATAAAGTATCACCTGATCCAGCACCACTCCTTCATCCAAAGCCGTAATAACCAGCTTATGAGAAGCCTGTTTATTAATCGGTAAAGTCACTTTCCGAATAGCCTGGTTACGCAATACATTCTCTTTCCATTCTTCGCTGCGTCCTTTCGTCTCATAAGATACCGTTTGCGGAACGGCCTCATCTACGGAGATAGCGAAACGAAGCTGTTTCTCATCCAGTGGATGACTTGGCAATAGCCTGATCTCAACTTCAACAGAATCTTTTCCATAATCATCAAAAGCGAAGGTCAGAGAGGAACCTTTACGGATACCTGCCGCTTTTCTTTCATATCCTAAGCCCTCGTACGGAACAGGTTTCCCATATGTACATTCCATAGCATTCCATTTGCAGAGCATTTTTCGGTCTGTCACCATAGGCTCGGTGGCGGCAGTATGCTCTACACGCTTGAATACCGACAACTTACGGGGTTGGAAATCCATCATACGGTTCCATTTGCCATTCTGCAATGAATTATACTGCTGCGTCAAGGATGCAATGCTGTCAAAGGCAGCATCACTTTGTTTCCAGTCAACCTTAGAGTGACGGGCAAGCTGGGCCGTCAGAATTTTCCGGTTCATTTGTGCAGCGGCCTGCACCTGATATTTCACAAGCTGGAAATAAGCATCCTGCCTGTCCGCCGGAATGTTACTCTCCATTCTCTCGACAACATCGGACAAGACGGTATAAGATCTCAGACGCTCACTAATGGTCTGCTCGCTCCAAGGCAGGTCTTTAATCACCTTGTATTTCGGATCCCGCTCTTCTTCACGCGTATTTCCCATAAATTCGGGCTTACGGATGTAGGATAGCTGGTAATGTGCTTCCATGGCAGGCAACAGTTCCTCGGCACAATTACTTCCAAATTCCCGCCCCAACCAGGATTTCAGATGGGCAGTGACTCCTATTTCGTTCACTTCATCGATGTTCCACGCCATATCCAGGAAAAGCTCTATCTGATATTCCGCAGGTTTGATATCACCCACATTCAACACCCACATCTTCTGAATGCCACGGTCGTAAGCCAGCTTCATTTGTTGATGGAGCAGATAAGGGCTGAAAGTTCCCAACCAAAGATAATCGTGAGGACGGCCCCAGTAAGATACATGGTAATAAATACCGTTGCCTCCTTTGCGGGCACGCTCTTCCGCTGTCGGGAAGTGACGGATATACCCGTAATTATCATCACACCAGATCAACGTTACATCATCAGGCACCTGTAAGCCGGCATTATAAATATCCAACACCTCTTTATAAGGAATAAATGCTTGCGGAATAGCCGTAACATCTTTATTGACATACTTCTGCAAGAGTCCGCGCTGGTCTTTAAGCACACGTTCCAATACAGTTTTCTGTTCAGCTACGGTTTTGGCTCCCTGCATCTGTCCGTCGTGCACACCACGCATACCCAAAGTATAGATATTACCTTGTTGAGCAACCTCTTTCACCCGGTCTTCCCAGAATTTATAAACAGACGCACTATTATTCACATAGTCATAATCACCCTGACCGCGACGGCGCCACTCACCGGCAGCACTACACACCATCGGTTCACAATGCGATGAACCTATAAAAATACCATATTCTTCCGCAACTTTCCTGTTGCCTTCCGTCAGGAAGAAAGGCAAAGTACATTCGTGCATCGCAGGCCAATAGGTATTGGCACGTAAACGCAGCAACAGTTCAAAGATACGTGCATTCGTCTTCGGACCGATATGTCCTTTTATATCCGACGGTTCATACGTCTGACTACTCCAAGGCATCAATCCCCAGTCTTCGTCATTGATAAATATACCCCGATATTCCACGGAAGGAGATTGCAATGTCTGATACTCTGCCGACAGCACAAAAGAAGTCTTCTTCTCCGGCGTTACATCCGCCCACCATTCCCAGGGAGATACACCTATCAGACGGGATAATTCCATGATACCATAAGCCGTACCATGCGAATCACTACCTGCCACCAGCAATTTTCCATCCGGCAGAACCTGCAAAAGGAAAGCCTGTTTCTTGCCTGTCAAAGCACTTACGTCCGCACTCACAGCTTTCAGCAACGGGCTTTTTCCAACCGTACCTACTATGATATTCCCTTGCCGGACATCTACGGCGGCAGATGCAGAAAACACCGATTGATAATCACGTATGAACAGTTTCAATGCGGTTTGCACTACCTTCTCTTCCGCATTATCACAAGCCAACTTGATCGGTTGGTCGGAGCGCAGACTAAACTGTGCACAACAAATCTGTGTCACCCAAAGAAAAACTAAACCTATAAATCCCTTCTTCATATATTTCAATTTATTTTTCAAAGCTATATTCTATACATTTCTTCAAAAACTGATTTTAATGCTTCCTCCATAAGGGTTAAAATCAAATATCATTTTATCGTCCTGCTCCCGGACAGACAGTTCTTTCCCATTCTGCAAAACTTTTACTCCACTCTTTCCTTTCTTATCAACCACCATTGTCAAAGGTTCGCCAAATAACTCCTGATTCAATGCCAAACGTGGGCTGACCATCCAATGGGATTTTTTCTTCGTCACATCCAGTTGGATATTATTCCGTTCCTTAACGTAGGCAGCCACTTCACGGAAAGTGCCCACCCATATATCATCTTCCTGCGCCTTCACCCGTTTGAAATGTTCCCACAATATATCCGGAGAAGTAAAAGCATCATAACCCACCGAAATACCATGAATCATCGTGACTCCCCAGTCGCCTGCAATGATAAGTTCCTTCACCCATTTATCCAGTGACTCAACTGTTGATTTTGATTTTTCACCACCTATAGCATATTGCTTCGTACGTGTACCTATTCTATCTTTTGAAGCAATCCGCAACACATCTTCATTATAAGAATTAAACGGATAACAGAAAGTCAGCGGTCTTTCACCTATTTCTGCCTGAAGAATACTATCATTCCGGTCAACTTCCACTTGCACTTCTTTCAGACTCATATTTTTCAGATTGGCATGCGACCAACTGTGACTGGATATTTCATGCCCTTTACAGGCCATTTCCTTCATTTGTACCCAAGTCATACGTGGCTTACCTTGCTGTTCCGCCACATTCCCTATCCCTTTTCCCCATATCCAGAAAGTACCCTTGAAACCTACTTTTTCCATTTCCGGGAAAACAAGCGTATAGTGTTCTTCTAGACCGTCATCGTAAGTATAGCTGATAGCACATTTCTTATTATCCTTATAATCGGCCACATACACTTCCGGATCATAGTGCCGGACATAAGGTTTCAGTGCCGGAACAACCTTAGCAACAGCTTCCATAGCAATGCCTGCCACTACCTTTCCACCATAAATATTCAGATGTGTATTGTCTATTTTCCCTTTCGGACAAAAATCATAAATCCCCGCAGGTACCCACATAAAGAGTTTTTTTGATTTTTCTACGCCCATATCTACCACCAGGTCATGCGTCAGTTTATTCAGATCGACAAAAGGTACGTCCATTTCTTCAGCTACCCGGCGGGGAGAATTCAGATACTCTCCATGCGTATCCACAAGCACATTTCCTTCCACCTCATAACTTCCTTTAGGCTCCGTGACCCCTTCGGGAGGGAAGTGTCTCCGCACAATGGAATTAAACAGTACAGGATAAGCTCCCTCTTCGCGGGTTTCTCTTACGAAACGCCGCAGGTTATCATCAAATGTAGTTCCCGGATCGGTATGCAATTTTGCAGAAGTTTTCTCATCATTATGTCCGAACTGAATAAATACATAATCTCCCTTTTTCAATTTGGCAAGCACCGCATCCCAACGCCCTTCATTGATGAAACTCAATGAACTCCGTCCATTCATGGCATGATTGTCCACTGCGACATCCTCCGTCAGAAAACAGGGAAGCATCTGCCCCCAACCACGTTCCAGGTTACCGTCCTTCAGGCTTTTGTTAGCCATAGTAGAATCGCCTATCATAAAGATGGTGATAACGTCTTTCTTTTCCGTTATAAAGGCTGAAAAGAGTAATATCGCACAGAGTGCAAACAGTAGTTTTATTTTCAGATTTTTCATGCTAGGAAATTTTCAGTAAAAATAAGTAAGTTCATAGATACGGCGTATGGAGCTACGTACAATTAGATGTATTATCGTACATAAAGAAGTACAATTTTTCTATAAGCCCTTATTGACCAACAGATAATAGACTAACGCCCAGTCCTGATCATTCGCATAAGGATCGTAGAATTCCGCCTTCACACCGTCAATCTTATAGGGGTACATATAAGCACAAGACGCCTTCCCATCTTCGAAGAAAAGACAGAGATTATTCCTCACTACATTTTCCGCACGCTTCTGATAAGAGCTATCACCGGTACATAACGCATAGTAATAATACACCGCACCGGTTATCGTACTCCAATAATGGGGAAAAGTATCGCCAAACAGTTCACGTTTGCCAAACCAATGCCCATCCCAATGACGAATCGCAACTTCATTCAGATGGTAGCTGGGTTGGAAACCATTGAATGCTTCCAGTACAGGCATTTGCCGTTTCACTTCATCCAGATATTTCTGACTACCTGTCTCCAGATAGAGTTGTGCAAGGAACTGGATGGCAGGAGCTACAATGCTTTGCTCATAATTTACCTCATGCGCAGGGTAATTCAAACCATTCTTTACAAACACATCACCTGTCTTTATAAAATCGTTCCGCAAATCCGTGTATTCTTTCTTCATTCCGGCTTCTTTCAGGCTTTGCAGTCCCAACCGAACAGGAATGCCTATTGCATAAAAGCCATAACCAAACTGCTGGAACATAGATTTCAGAGTCTTATAGCCATCAGTCACAAATTGTTTGTCGCCAGTCACTTTATACATCTGAAAATAGAGTTCTGCCACCCACATATAATTATACCCACGGTTGCGATTCTTCTGGTCTACACTCGAATAGGTTACGTAATTATCCGTTTGCAGTTTTCGGCGTACAAAATTAGCATACCTCAAAAGAGATTGCTTTAATTCCGGGTCTTTAGTCAGTAAATACTGTTTTGCCAGTAATACCCCCATGCCCAGACGTTCCGCTCCTTCATCGCGATCCACCGGATTACAGTTTGGCGTATCATTCAGATAAATGCTATCACCTTCATTATCATAAACCATATAAGCCCCATCACGCAAATCAGATGGATTGTTCATCTGTTGACGGGTACGAATAAAATCGACACGTTTTCGGATTAAATCAGCCGTATTGCTGATGACCAGACAGTCTGCATGAGTTTGCTTGTTTCCATTGTAATAGAAATCAAAACGTACCTCACCAGCCTGTTCCATCGGTACTTCTACGAAACAAAGATTCCCTTCCTGCTTTACGGGGACAGGTACTCCATTCATTTTAGCGGTACACGCTTCTAAAGGTTCCAGACTCCGACATTCCACACGGGCTGTCTCTCCTTTCTCAAATACATATTTATTGCAAGATACAAGTACACTCCCTTTTTCCAGAAGCTTATGGCGGAAATCATCATTCCCATTGTGAACAAAAACATGCCACTCCAGTGAATAGCTTTCTCCCGGCTTCAACAATAAATCCGGCAGATCCAATGCAATGATACCTCTTGTCTGTGAGTTTGCCTTTTTACGTCCACGTTCCCAGATTTCATAGTTTCTGATAGCTCCGTTCGTCACCACCAGTCCCAGATGGGGAGTAAAAGTTCCCATACGGATAGCATTGACATAGGCAGCACTTCCCCCTTTCCAAATATGCGTATGAGCACGGGAATTAATGCATTGTTGTGCATCCGGATAATTATCATTGAAAGGAGTATAAATACCAATGTCATATAAAGAGACCGGTTCTGTCCCCTTATTCGTAAAGGTATATCCTTCTATTAAATCACCTTGAACCAGTTTCCGCCTTACCTGAACACAAATATCATTCTCACGATACATTACATTCATACCGTCAGCACTAATATTAACAGGAGTTTTCCATTCGCTTTTTATGCTTTCCCGTCCTTTAGTTATGGTAAAATAGCCTAATCCCCAGCCATAATTTTCCTTCACCCAAGCATATTGGGTACCATCAACTTTGACGAGCCAATTCATATCACGTTCATCACCTCTTATTTTCAGCTCACTTATTGCTCCGGTTGAAGGATTAACTTTCAACTCAACAGGGAGATTTTCAGCAGATGAAAAAACAGATGTAGTTAAAGGGCAAAAAAGAAAAAAAACACCAAGCAGCACTATACTCATGCTGCTTGATTTTAAGTTAGATGTTTTCATAGATTAATCGTTTTTACTAATTCAACTGATACATTTCTATCTGATCAATCACTACTCCTTCATCAAGTGCTTTTATAGTCAAATTGTGGTTCTTCCTCTTTTTAACCGGAAGAACCACCCGTCTGATAGCCTGATTGCGCAAAACATTCTCTTTCCATTCCTCACTACGTCCCTGAGTTTCGTAAGAAACTGTCTGAGCATTCTTTTTATCTATCGAAACAGAAAAGCGTAACTGTCCTCCATGTATAGGATGGTTTGGTAATAACCGGATTTCAACTTCTACAGAATCACCGGGACATTCGCCAAAATCAAAAGACAATTCTTTGTTCTTTTCAAGCATTACAGCCTTTTCTTCATAACCAAGTCCCTCACAAGACACTGCATCACCTGCCGAATATTCCGCTCCATTCCATTTATATAAACCCGGGGAATCCTCTAACATAGGTGTTTCGACCGATGATCTGTCTACCGGCTCAAATACTGGCAATCTACGCGGCTGATGATCCATCATACGGTGCCACTTACCATTATTACGTATACCTATATTATATATGCGGGTCAGCGAAGCAATACTATCATAAGCAGCATCACTTTTATTCCAGTTCATCTCCCCATGACGGGCAAACTGTGCATAAAGCATTTTCTTATTCATCTCAGCAGTAGCCTGTACCGGGTATTTTATCAATTGGAAATAAGCATCCTGTCTATCCTGTTGAATTCGTGAAGCCAACTTTTCTACTTTGTCCGAAATGACTTGGTAATCTTCAAGACGCTTTTTGATGTACGACCTACTCCAAGGCATATCTTTCACAATCCGGTATGCATTCGTATGGTATTCTTCTTCACGGGTATTTCCCATAAATTCCGGTTTACGGATATAGGACAAACGATAATGTTCCATCATAACCGGCAAGAGGTCTTCACCTATAGCTTCTCCAAACTCACGCTTCAGAAAATTACATAAATGACCAGACACACCTTCTTCGATAACCTGATCGATATTCCATGCCATATCCAAGAATAGCTCTGTCTGATACTCTATCGGCTTGATATCTCCTACATTCAATATCCATATTTTTTGTATACCACGATCATAAGCCTCTTTCATCTGTTGATATAGCAAAGCCGGACTAAACGTTCCTAACCAAAGGTAATCGTGTGGACGCCCCCAATATGAAACATGGTAATAAACTCCATTTCCTCCTTTACGAGTACGCTCTACTTCCGTCGGAAAATGCTTTATATAGCCATAATTATCATCACACCACATGAGTGTCACATCCTCAGGAACTTCCAGCCCGGCACGATAAATATCGAGCACTTCTTTATAAGGGATAAAAACTTGTGGAATAGCCTCAACATCTTTATTCACGTATTTCCGTAATAATTCACGTTGATCTTTCAACACACGCTCCAACACAGCTTTCTGTTCTTCCACTGTTTTAGCACCTTGCATCTGTCCATCATGCACACCACGCATGCCAACCGTATATAAAATTTCCTGCCCCGAAACTTCCTTAAGCCGTTCTTCCCAAAAATGACATACCGAACTACTATTTTTCACATAGTCGTAATCACCTTTTCCTCTTCGGCTCCACTCACCGGCAGTACTACAAGCCATAGGTTCACAATGAGACCCACCTATATAAATACCAAACTTTTCTGCAGCTTCCCTATTTCCGGGAGTAAGGAAAAATGGAACCGAACATTCGTGCATGGCAGGCCAGTATGTATTAGCTCGCAGACGGAGCAACAATTCAAAAATACGTTCATTTGTTTGTGGCCCTATGCGTCCGGGTTTATACCACGGCTCATAATTCAAACTACTCCAAGGCATCAATCCCCAATCTTCATCATTAATAAAGATACCACGGTATTCTACCGAAGGAGACTGTACCATCTTATAATCGGCAGCTAAGTGAAAAGCCTCTTTCTTCTCAGGTGTTACGTCTGCCCACCATTCCCAAGGAGATACTCCTATCAAACGGGACAATTCCATTATACCATAGGCAGTGCCAGGTGAATCACTTCCTGCAACCAACAGCCTTCCACCCGGCAATACTGATATGAGAAAAGCCTGATTCTTACTCTTTAAGTCTGATATATCCACTCCGGTAGCGGCTATTAAAGGACTTTTATCAACTGTACCTACAATAATTCCGCCATGGTTAACACTAATAGTAGCAGGAGCAGAAAATACAGTTTCATAATCACGTGCAAATAACTGTAAAGCAGTTTGTACCACCTTCTCTTCCGTATTATCACAAGCCACTGTTACCGATTGACCAGAACGGAGACTGAATTGTGCACTACAAATCTGCGTAACCCCAAGAAACAATAAGCCTAAAATACCTATCTTCATATATTGTATTTTTTTCAAAAGTAATAAATATCATCTATAGTCACAAAAGTATTGTCACTTCCATAGATTGTTTTTGATTTATCCGTCCACACAGGTTTTATACCTGTTACTTCAACCAATAATGTATAATTACCTTTCTCCATTTCCGGCGTCATAATACGGATTGCCTTTTCTGAATATTTGCTATAAAAATCCACTAACGAAGAATATACTGTATCCTTCTTCGCATTCAATACACTCACTCGGGCATATCCGCTATGGCAATCAGATTTCCCGACAACTGCTACATGAGTCCCTCTGAAAGGTACAGCTAATACACTGCCTTTTGCATTTGAGACAAAACATCCTCTGTTTTCAGTCCAGCCCACAGCAGGTTTTATGTTTTTCATAGATACCTGCTTACCTTTACGAAGTATATCCACCGGCTTCAAGGTATTAAGGTCCCAACACTGCCAATACTCAGGAATAGATAACTTTGTCCCATTAACTTGCATCGGCATCCAAACGTATGTAGCGGCTGAAGCTTGATGAGGATATGACCATCTATCTCCCATAAACATAGGTATGGTATCATTCCCCCTCTTCAAGGGAAAAACGAAAGTACTCTGAGAATTATAAGTCAAAGTTCCTTCCGGACAGAACAAGCCTTGCTTTGTCCAAGGCCCTTCTATTTTCGGGGCCGTGAAATAAAAGTTATCATTCTTCTCCCAACTGGTCAGATTAGAATAAAGCATATAATAAATGCCGTCTTTCTTGAACATAGCAGGTGATTCACCTGAGCCTTTCACATGCGCAACCTCCATCTCTATCGATCGGTAATTATCACTCAACCGATATATCGGTCCATGATGAATCAACAAATATCCTTTACCATCCGTATCTTGAAAAGTTCCCATATCCCAACGCTGAACAGGTTTTCCCTGATAAAGTAACGGTCCCTGCAACTGATATTCGCCATTAATGGTTTTACAGGTGGCATACCCGATATAAGGGTCTTTGTATCCCATATCATCAGCATGCATAAACATTACAAACTCACCGGTAGAAGGGCATTTCATTACTTTCACACGTTCACCTACACGATTAGGTCCTAATATGCCATCCGGTTGCACGGTCAGGACTACCCGCTCGAACTTCCAGTTAACCAAATCATCCGAAGAGTAGCAGGAAAATCCCGGAAAAGCATTGCTTTCATCTGATTTCCACTCACCAAACAGATAATACTTCCCCTTTTCTTCTACAATGCAAGCACCATGCGCATTGACAATATTGCCATGATCATCAAACCACGGCATGCCATTTCGAATAACCTTCTCCATATTTTGGGCAGAGCAATATATCCCCTCTCCTATTCCTCCAATGAGAAGCCACACTAATAATACATATTTCATATACCTTATCAATTTCTTAAAAAATAAAAACTAATATCTATTCACGCCATTACACAAGTTGAAATCAAACAGAGTTTCATCATCAGTCTGCTTTACCAACCAATCTACTTCTGTTACATAAAGAATGTATAAATAAGAGGGAATATAGAAACTCCCTCTTAAATTATATGGAAAAACAATCTTACTTGTCTGTCATTTACTTTTCTGCTGCCATATCCGCAGTGGTAGGCCAATATGGATTCTGATAAATCGGAGAAGTTTCAATATTCTTACCATCAGTAGATGTTATTTGGAACTGATCAATACGAATCGGATCAAGATAATGAGCCATTTTCCAAACAAAACCCTCATAGGCCAACTGGTTAGCAGTTTTACGATATGGAAGCAGATATTCGCTATCGTTGGGTGAAGACACATTTGCTTTGTCAGTGCCATAGACAAGTGTAGTATTACCTTTTGAGTCATCATACCAACGTTCCATAGGTGTATTCCAAAGATGCATACCTCCGGGAACATAAGGCGTAACCGTCATCTGATCCATTGCTCTCCACCGACATAAGTCCATCCAGCGAAGACCTTCGGATATATATTCGCAGCGACGTTCACGGCGAATATTATACAAAGTCTTATCTGTCAAAATCTTCCCTGCCGAATAAGCTCCCCAATCATTCTCAGCTTCCTTATTCAAATCAGTAGCAGCAATAGTAGCATCAATATTATCACTAACTAAAGCACGGCGACGAAGAAGTTGCCAATATTCACGGGCTGTATTATCTAAAGTCTGATTACGTTCATAGCTGGCTTCCATATAATTCAATAAAGCTTCAGAAGCACGATAGATAGGGATACCGAGGAAACACTTGTTCTGAACCAGATATTTACTATCCCAAGCTCCACCTTTACGCAGTGCATAACCGGTAGTATAGGCGTACTGTGAAGCTCCATCTGTAATCTTGGGATACGGTTCATCCAACCAAATATTAGTAAGTCCTGTCACACTTTCAATCAATACATTCTTTTGTCCCGGCTCTTTCAGAAAAACAGTCAAGCGACTATCACGATTAGTACGCACATCGGCAATCGTTTTATCACCCATATAATAACCATCACCATCTGCATAGGTACCATGCGCATAAACTGGCAAGCCATCCTCCATAAGAAAATTCTGCACAAAAGCACGCGTCACACCAACTCCCCAGTTACCTTCATCTGCTGCTAAAGCAATATCATGTCCACTTCCCAGTCCTTGTACATATTGACGCCACATCAACACCTCTTTTACACCCGACAAATCTTCCTGACCAAACATAGCAAAGTAAGGATTCTCTGTAGTTGCTAAATCTTGCTTCACAATACCTGTATTTTCAGTCAAGCTAGATTTATACTTTTCTGCCACTTCTTTAGAAGCACTCATAGCCTCTTCAAAAAACCAATTGATTTCATTATCAATACTTCCACTCGGATACTGATAATTGGCATTATATTCTTTCGTCTTACCCGGCCAACCTTCTCCATTGGGAACAAACGCTGAGCCCTTGAAATATTTCAGCCAGGTAGCCTCGAACAATGCTACACGCGATTTGAGCAACAAAGCTACATCACGATTGATACGTGTAGTTTGAAAATCTTTTCCATCCATCAAAATAGCAGCTTTATCTAGATCAGAAAGAATAAAACGTGCAACCTCATTACGCGGCGAACGCTTAGCAGCATCAGTCAGTATTTCCATATTATCCGTTAAAGGATCAGTTACGATAGGATAGTCACCAAATGCCTGGTAACACTTAAAGTACTCCAATGCACGCAAAGTATACAACTCACCTATATAATGACGAATACTTTTCAAATCACCCGAGATAGTATTGCCTGATCCGTTTAAATCTTCACCAAAACGTGGCAAAACATTCGCAAAAAAGAAATTTAAATGATAGATATTGGTAAAAGACCAATCACCAGAAGAATTAGGAACTCTCCATTCACCCGTACAAAAATAGCTAGGTGCGCTCTGGGAAATCTGATTATCTGTACCTTTATCATTTGCATAAAAGCCATAAGAATTTCCAGAGTTTCCAGGTAAGATACTGGAATAATACTTATCAGCATATGCTTGTAAGTGTGAGACATCTGTAAAAAAAGTTTCAGGTGCAAGTTCTGAAGTTGGTTCCCTATCAAGGAAATCATCACATGATATCATTGCACTACTCAAAGCTGTAGCTATCAATGCTAAAAATATATTTTTTGTTTTCATGATTTTATTATCAAATTAAAAGGTTACACTTAAACCAAATGACCAAGTGGAAGATAAGGGGTACGCGTTACCACCCCAACCACCAACACAGGTTTCAGGATCAAAGATTGAAGATAAAGAGGTAAATGTCAAAAGATTCTCACCTGACACAAATACGCGACAATTGGAAATACCTACTTTTTCAACTACAGACTTCGGTAATGAATAACCTAATTGTAGATTCTTCAAACGCATATATCCTGCATTTTGCATATAACGACTTTGTTTTTCTTGATTTTTAGCTCCAAAGCTCGTTTTATCAGAATCTTTCGAAGTGATAGGACGTGGATAATATGAATCTAAGTTAACTGGTAATTCATAACCTGCCAACCCTATCGGCTGATCCCGAAAATAATCATTATGCTGTTCCAGACCAATAGTATACCATTTAGAATAGCCACCACGAACACCCCAGAAATAAGATGACTCACCCGGCCAAAAGTCATGTTTCAAAACACCTTGCAGAAAACAACGGAAATCAAATCCCTTATAGTTGGCTGTCAAGTCAATGCCATAAAAGTAGTGAGGATTACTGTCACCCAAAATCTTTAAATCGCCATGATCATCCCATGTACTTGCACCTTTACTTATTTTGCCATCACCATTCAGATCCTTATACATGATGTCACCTGCTGCCCACTGCGAACCAATGGCGTCTTGTCCACCTTTAGGCAATGAAGCAATATGGTTATCCATCTCTTCCTGAGTTTTGGCAATGCCTACTGTTTCAAAACCCCAAATAAGGCCTGTCTTTTTGCCAGCCATGTATGTGCTGATAGAACCAGTCTTGTTACCGGGATAACTGTCAATATAGGTAACCTGATCGGAAAGTGACACAGTTACACCATAATTCAATCCATTATTCAAACGGTCCTTCCAAGAAAGAGCAACTTCCCAACCTCTGGTCTGAAGGTCACAATTGTTTGTATTAGGAACCTCAATACCCAATGTATTAGGCATCTGGTTAGCCGGTCCCACCATATTCTTGGTGTAGCGGACAAAATAATCAGCAGAACCTGTCAAACGATTATTAAGTAATCCCCAATCCAGACCGATGTCCCATGTGCGAACGGTTTCCCACGTCAGAGCCTCACTAATCAAGCCACCCACCGAAGCAGTATTAGGTTGCATACCATTCTGTATCCAGGCACCATTTGCAGCACCTAAAGACATCACACGGTAAGTAGGATAATATGAGCTTGTATTCTGGTTACCCAACTGACCGTAAGAGAAGCGTAACTTCAACTGATCAACAACACTGGTAGCCGGAGCGAAGAACTTCTCTTGTGCAATATTCCAACCTGCCGAGAAAGAAGGGGATAGTTGCCAGCGACTGCCGCGGCGGAAACGGGAAGTACCATCATAACGCATATTAACTTCCAACAGATAGCGGCCCATGAAATCATAATTTAAACGACCGAAGAAACCGGCTGTAGCCCATTCTCTTGAATAACCATTCACCCCTGTAGTTTTTCCTCTTTCTGCCATTTGTTCTAATTGTTATCGGG
>ENA-UEPG01001359-UEPG01001359.1-human-gut-metagenome-genome-assembly--contig:-NODE-1359-length-19491-cov-4.979499_pt1 | contig 19491 bp, 20 predicted proteins | sample MGYA00242893_ERZ507902 | MGnify/ENA primary metagenome ERZ507902 (study PRJEB26167, sample SAMN06115491) | human gut metagenome | host: Homo sapiens | place: China:Gansu | collected 2015-04-23... | reverse complement strand
GTTCTGTATTTGGAATCTTGTTTATTTATGCGGTAATAAAGGTATTCCGGGTATTTCGGAAAATCAAGGGAGATCAAGTTCTCCAACAAGCACTAATGAACGAAATGTACTTGAGTTTTGATTATAAGGCATTAGTGACCGGTTTTTATTCAACCTTGATTTATGTTATACTTTTGTTTCTTTTGAGTGATTTTGTGGATATACCTGTACGGGTAATATGTCTGACAATTGTTTATGTTGCGGTTGTCGTAACGGAATTGCGTAGATTCTTTTTATACAGACAATAGTGCTTATGGCTGTTCAGGAATTAAATAATAAAATAAAAGTGTATCGGGCAATGAAAAATATAAGTCAGGAGGAATTGGCCGTTGCTATAGGGGTTACTCGTAAAACGATTAACACGATAGAAACGGGTAAATTCGTTCCCTCTACAATAATTGCGTTAAAAATAGCCCGGTATTTTAAGGTATCCGTGGAGGATATTTTTGAACTTGATAATGGGATTGTTGAGTAATAAAGTGTTTTTCTGTATTTTTGAAAAGGTGTTTTGATTAAAAATAATGGATTAAGATGAGTTTGGAAGATTTAAAGAATAGTTTGGGAGAAGATGTATTGACTTCAATGTATGAGTACTTGATCCCAGAGGAAGATGACGAGATGGAAGGATTTGTTCCGGCTTACGGGAAGAAAGACGTGAAGACTTGTGAGGAGATTCTGTTGGAATTTATTGATGCTTTGTCTCGGGCTGATGAAAACAAGGAGATCATCATGGGACAGGTTAAAGAAACTGTGCTGGCTTTGAATGTTTTGAACGAGAAGTGCGAGTATGAACTGATCGAGACGGATCAGCGGGAAGATATTTGTAAATTTATCATTACGGCCGTAAATGTGGCCGGGTTGAAGACCGATGAGGACGTGACGGAAGAGTGGAGAGAATGGTAGTTCTTTGACCGGAGTAACGTGATTTTAGGCGAGAGTGGAAGGTGTATCGTATTTTATAAGGTGTAGAAGTTTGATATTGTTGATGATTCGTTATCTTTGCGAGTAATAAATCCTTGAAATAGGTGAAAATAGTGCATGGATAGTGATGATATACTTATGGGGTTGAAACGTCGGGATGAAACAGCTTTGTCTGTTCTTTTCGATACATATTACGAGAAGTTGTATCTTTTCGCGGAAAAGTATATCTATGATTCTGATAAAGCGCATGACATCGTGCAGGATGTTTTTCTGAAAATATGGGAGAATGCCGAACGTTTGGAGTTAACATCTTCCATTCAACATTATCTTTTTGCATCCGTTCGTAATGGTTGTTTGAATTACCTGAAAAGTCTGCAAATCGAAGATCGTAATAATCGTAAGTACATGGAGGCCTATATCGAGTCGCAGAACGTGGATATGGTAGATGATGAAGAACTCCTTGCCCGTATTCGGCAAGTGCTTGACGAGTTGCCGGAAAAGTGTCGGGAAGTGTGTCTTTTACGTTTCGTGGAAGGCTGTAAGTACGCTGAGATTGCAGCTCGACTTGATATGAATGAGAACACCGTGAAAGCACAGTTGCACCGGGGTATGGAGCGCTTGAAACAAGCGTTTGCCACGTATGACTACGTGCTTGTTCTTTGCGCTCTTGGTAGAATTTTTATAGATCGGTGATTATTCCAGGATGATATTTGAATATTTGGAGACGGAGGCTCTCCTGTTAATAGGAGATAGAGCGAACACGTAAGCGATACAGTTGGCCGGGGTAAAATCTTCGTGTAAAGGGTATTTTTTTGTTCCGGGTAGTCCTCGTTTACCTAACGGATAAGCTAATGAGTCTTGCTCTTGAGTGTCATAAATGACCAGAAATAAGTCGTCTTCATCTTTGGCAATAGGACTGAGTGGTTGACGTAGCCATTCTGCGTGAATGATACGTTTGTTTTCTTGAATACGAATATTTACCACAGGAGGAGTCAAGTTACCTGTCGTGAAAGTAATTCGCTCCGGATGGAACAGACCCCCCAAAGCAGCCGTCAGCAAACAAGTGATGATAAAACGCAACCCGTTTGAAATGAGCGGTTTCGCATTATTCTGCCAGATGCAGGAAACGCAACGGAATGCGGAATGGTGAGCCATTTCAGTTACCAATCCGTTAGCAGTCTGTTACCGAAGCAAGGACAGGTAACGCACGGAAAATGAAATTGTTGTGCGCCCGTGCCGATTGCGCCGATACGCACCGTTCTGCAAACCAAGGAACGCTTGCACTCAAAGTAACTTTGCATCAAAAAAGTGTGAGCGTATGAAAATCGAGAAATTCAAGGTGCTGCTCTACCTGAAAAAGAGCGGAACGGACAAGTCGGGCAAAGCCCCGATTATGGGCCGTATCACGGTGAACCACACGATGGCGCAGTTCGGCTGTAAGCTGTCGTGCAAACCGGAGTTGTGGAACGCGAGGGAAAGCCGTCTGGACGGCAAGAGCCGCGAGGCGGTGGAGACCAACGCCAAACTGGACAAGCTGCTGCTTGCGGTCAATGCGGCGTTTGACACGCTGGTGGAGCGTGGGCAGGACTTTGACGCTACGGCGGTCAAGGACTTGTTCCAAGGCAGCATGGAAACGCAGATGACGCTGCTTCGGATGACCGACCGCATCTGCGAGGACTTGAAGGCGCGTATCGGGATAGACCGTGCCAAAGGAACGTACCCCGGCTATTATTACATGAGAAAGACGTTGGGCGAGTTCATCCCGTGGCAGTTCAAGACGAAGGACATCGCTTTCGGACAGCTTACCGAACAGTTCATCCACGATTACCAGAACTTCGTGATGGACGTAAAGGGATATGCCGTGGATACGGTGCGCCACTATCTTGCAATCTTGAAGAAAGTATGCCGCATCGCCTACAAGGAGGGATATGCGGAAAGATGCCATTTCGCCAATTTTACCCTGCCCAAACAAAGTGAACGGACACCAAGGGCGTTGAGCCGCGAGGACTTCGAGAAGATACGCGATGTGGAGATCCCCGCATGGCGCACCACGCATATCCTCGTCCGTGACCTTTTCCTGTTTGCCTGCTATACGGGAACCGCCTATGCGGATGCCGTGAGCGTCACCCGTGAGAACCTATACACCGATGATGAGGGAAGCCTTTGGCTGAAATACCGCCGCAAGAAGAACGAGCTTCGGGCAAGCGTGAAGCTGCTGCCGGAAGCACTTGCTCTGATTGAGAAATACCATGACGACAACCGTCCGACATTGTTCCCCATAATACACCATCCGAACCTACGGCGGCACATGAAATCCCTTGCCGTCCTTGCCGGGGTAAGCACCAGCTTGTGCTACCATCAGGCACGTCACTCCTTTGCCTCGCTGATTACGCTGGAAGCCGGAGTGCCGATTGAAACCATCAGCCGAATGTTGGGGCATTCCGACATCCAGACCACGCAGGTCTATGCCCGTGTCACCCCGAAGAAGCTCTTTGAGGACATGGACAAATACATCGAGGCGACCAAAGACTTGAAACTTGTTTTGTAACCAAATTAAAATCAGTAACCTAAAAACATTACAACTATGCGCAGTACATTCAACATATTACCGTATATCAACCGCAACAAGGTGAAGGCGGACGGCACGACCTCCGTCCTGTGCCGCATCACCATAGACGGCAAGAGTTCCACGATGGCGACGGGCATCTATTGCAGACCCGAGGATTGGAACAGCAAGACGGGAAACATCCGGACCGCCCGCGAGAACAACCGCTTGCAGGAGTTCCGCAAGTCCGTAGAACTTGCCTACGATGAGATATTGAAGAAACAAAACGTGGTGAGCGCGGAACTGCTCAAGAACACATTGGCGAAAAGGGCGGTCATCCCCACCAAGTTGTTGCAGATGGGCGAAAGGGAACGTGAGAGGCTGCTCGCCCGCTCGAAGGAGATAAACTCCACGTCCACCTACCGCCATTCGGGATATTATCAGAAATACCTGAAAGACTACCTTACTTCATTAGGCAAGGAGGACATCGAGTTCACCGACATCACGGAGGACTTCGGCAGTTCCTACAAGGCGTTCATGAAGCGCAACAAGAATTTCAGCGCACAGCAAATCAACAAGTGCCTCTGCTGGCTGAGCAAGCTGGTGTACCTTGCCGTGGACTATGAGATACTCCGTGCCAACCCGTTGGAGGACATGGAATACGAGAAGAAGCCCGCGCCGAAGCACAGGCACATCAGCCGTGCGGAACTGAAAGCCATCCTTGAAACCCCGATGCTCGACCCGTTGCAGGAACTCGGGCGCAGGGCGTTCTTGTTTTCAAGTTTTACGGGATTGGCGTATGTGGACACCATGCTGCTCCATCCGCACCACATCGGCAAAACGGCGGATGGCAGGCGTTACATCCGCATCAACCGGAAGAAAACCAACGTGGAGGCGTTCATTCCCCTGCATCCGATAGCGGAGCAGATACTCGACCTTTATAACACAACGGACGACACCAAGCCCGTGTTCCCGCTTCCGAGCCGTGACGAGATGTGGTTTGAGATACACGAGTTGGGCGTTGCGATAGGGCGGAAAGAAAACTTGTCCTACCATCAAAGTCGGCACTCCTTCGGAACTTTCTTAATTTCAGAGGGAATACCCATCGAAAGCATCGCCAAGATGATGGGGCATTCCGGAATAAGAACCACCCAACGGTACGCGGAGGTTACTGACAAGAAAATATCCAAAGACATGGACAACCTGATGGCTTTCAGACGTGCCTACGGCACAGGAGCGTCAAGGGAAAAGAAAACAAAGGACACCTTAACAAACAAGGAGGAATGAGTATGGAAAGAGGTATCATAACAATCAGTGAGAACGGGGTGGTCACCATGCCGACCGCTCCCGTATGGATGACTCAGCAGGAAATGTCCGATGCGTTCAATGTGTTCGGCTGCGACATCCGCCGGGCTATCCGTGCCATCTACAAGAATATGGAATTATTGGAAAGCGACACCATGCGCTACGTCAGGCAGGGCAACGGGATAAGCTATGATGTGTACAGCCTTGAAATGGTGATAGCCATTGCCTTCCGGCTGCGAACTAAGGAATGTATGGCTTTCAGGCGGTTTGTCATGGGGAAACTGTATGCCGCCAGTCGGAAAGAATCTCTATGTTTGTTCTTTTCGCCAGCGGCATACTCCCGGAACGGTCATAGCTGTTGATATAAAGGATATACGACCAGACACAGTAAGGAATACGACCTGATACCCTTTGGTCGTATTCCTTTTGCGCACAACTATGGATGCTATCTGAACGCCTCCCGGTAATTGTCGGCAAGCATTCGTTCGATGTCCGATTCCTTGTAGAGAATCTTGCCGCCCAACTGATAATAGGCAATTATCCCGGTGTTGCGGTAATCCTGCAAGGTGCGGCGGCTCACCTTCAGCCGTGCCGACACCTCCCTGTCCGTCAGGAAGCGTTCGCCGCCCAAAGTCGGACGGCTGTTTGCCACGAAGTTCTCGATGCCGTCCAGCAGACGGTCAAGCGTGTCGCCGAACCGGGCGACCAGCGCATGGTTCTTGGTAATCATTTCACTCATTGCTACGTTGGATTTAGTGGTACAATAATAATCAAACGGTTCTGTCCGCCCGTTTGCGTCCGGCAGGCTTGACGATGCGCATCACATCCTCCGGCTTGTAATACACTTTGTGGTTGATTTGTGAATAGGCCAACGTGCCGTTGTCGCGCAACGTCTGCAAGGTTCGCGGACTGATGTTGAGCTGTCGGCAGACTTCTTGGTTGTCCATCCATCCGTTCAAAGACTTGCCACCCTGCTTTGCAAGGAGGGCATCCACCCGTTCCGTGAAACGGCTGAACTTCGCCGCCATTTCCTCGAACGCCTCTTTCTGAATAATCAAAATTTCCATTGTCGATACTGTTTTTAATGTTGATACTCGATTTTGCCTGCAAAGTAAAGGGGTATTCCCTGCAATGCAATGGATATGCGGTGAGGTGGCAGCTTGTGGCACTTTGTGTCCTCACCCTCCACATTTCGGGAATGCCGCTCTGCTTGACAACACAAAGTAAAGGCATGGCTGGCAAAAGTCAATCGCTTTGTGCTTTCGTGGAAGTATTTGGCGTTGATTTGGAAGTCTGTGGCGTTCTCGAAAAATCAAGCTTTTATAAATTTTCTACAGAATTCCGATAGTCAATAGGAGACATGCCTGTTTGTCGCCGGAAATACCGACAGAGGTAGGAGTCATCCTCGAAGTGCATTTCTTCCGCTATTTTCTTCACAGTCAAGTCTGTATTGGTGAGGTATGTCTTTATTTCCGAAACGGTTTCCTTGTCTATCAGTTCTTTGGGAGACGACTGCAAGACCTTCTGGCAGAGCTTGTAAAGATAAGAAGTGGTGATGCAGAGCCGGTCTGCGTAAAACTGTATGTCACGTGTTTCCTTGCAATGTTTAGTCAGCAGCTTGAAAAAGTCCGTCACCAGTTTCCATTGACGATTGACATCTCCGTGTAAAGGCAATAGTGTCATTTGGGCGATTTTGCTGTCCAAGGCCAAAAGAAGCGAATGAAAATGTGTTTTCAACATAGCATCACGGTAATTCGCCTCCGTCGTGTTTTCCATCCATTCCATGTGTTCCCACCAGCCGTTCAACAATGTCCATTCAGTTGGAGTAGCCTGATATACGGGAAAACCATAAATAATATCCCAAAAATGCGGTGAAGGAACATCAAGGATAGCTTCTTCTGCCAAGTCGTATGAAAGGGAAACGTAACGTACCGAAAAAGTACCGGAGATTTTCTCCATCCGGAACACTTCGTCATAGAAAAACAATGCCATGCATCCTTTCCGTAAGGCATATCTCTTGAAATTTACAGAACAGACGGCATAGCCGGAAGTGACAAGCAACAGGACACAACCACTTGTGTCTATCAAATTTCCATGGCTTTTCTTCAAGTCGGTAATCCCTACGGAAGAACGCTTGTCCGGGCGACATAATGAATAACGTGCGTTGGTCATATTTCTTTTTTTAGGTTGCTGCAAAAATAATAGTTTTTGGGTTAATCACACGTAATATTCCCGAAAAGTACCATATGGGTAGGATTTATCACCACGTATGGGCAGACAAATCACCGTACCTTTGCGCACAAAAAAAGAAATATGGGAAAAAACATGTCAAGGGCTGAACTCCAGCTCTCAAGAGGGCATTTGCGTCCTCTGTTCTTTCGTTATGCCATCCCGGGTGTGGTAGCAATGCTTTTCCTTGCCCTACAATCCGTGGCAGATGGTTTCATTGTCGGTCGTCTGATAAGTGCAACCGCACTGGCGGCAGTGAACATTGTCACCCCGGTTTATGCATTGGTGACAGCCGTTGCCGTAATTATCGGGGTCGGCACACAGGCTCAGATGGGCATCCACATGGGGAGCGGTAATTACACGAGGGCAAAAGTCGCCCTGCACAGCGGTATATTGGGCGTGGCGGCTTTCGTCATTCCTGCCACGATATTCGTCAATGTCTATGCCGATGAGATTGTGGTGTTCTTAGGCGCGAACGAAGAGCTTTTGCCTATGTCGAAAGCTTATATCCACGGCGTGATGCCTTTGTTGTTCGGCGTGGGAGGCTTCCTGTTCTGCGATTATCAGTTGAAAGCGTTGGGGCACCCGCGTTTCGCGATGATAATCATGGTACTGACCATCTTGCTGAACATCGTACTCGGTGTTGTCTTCGTAATGATGGGAATGGGCACTTTCGGTGTCGGATTGGGATTGGGGTTGAGCTTTACCATCGGCCTGTTCGCTTCCGGCTCAATTATATGGTGGGAAGTACGTCATACACCCCACTTGCATGAGACGAAAGGCCCTTTCTCCGGCTATATGCTTTGGCGCATCGCTTACAACGGCTCATCGGAGGGGCTGGCGGAAGTGTCCATTGCCATCACCATGTTCCTGTTCAACCGCACCTTGATGGAATATGCCGGGACTGACGGCGTGGCGGCTTTCACGCTCATCAACTACATCCTGTTTGTCGGTGTGAACGTGATGTTTGGTGTGGCAAACGGAGTGATACCTATCATCAGTTACAATTTCGGGGCTGGGAACGGGCGCCGGATTGAAGGTATCTCACGCATGGCCATCAAAGCCAATCTTGCCATTGGCGTGGTGTTGGTGGCAGCTTTATGGGCTTACGGGCATGAAATCATCGGAGCTTTCATCGGTTCGTCCGAAGCGCACGTCATGGAGTTGGCGGTCAATGGCGCACATATCGTGGCGTTCGCGTTCTTGTTCAACGGGTTCAATCTTTTTGCGGCCAGCTTCTTTACGGCAGTGGATGATGCTTTCCTTTCGTTGGTAGTGGGGGCTTTGCGCGGATTGGTGCTGCTTGTCCTTTGCATCTTCACGTTGCCGCATCTGTGGGGAGTGACGGGCATTTGGCTGGCCACCCCCGTAGCGGAAATAGGAACCATGCTCATTGTGTTCTGGTTGTTCAAAAGATGGCGGAGTGTCCATGACAGATTGACCCAATAACCCGAATATGCGAAGTAAATTCAACATAGCACTCGTCACCACGACGGCTGTCATTGTCTGCATCGTTTTGTGCATCGGAGGAATGTTTCTTTCGCACTGGTATGCCGGAGCATTCTTCCCTGTGCCGGAAGGTGAAAGCCCACAGGCTTTGCTCGGTGACAGTTTCGGTGCGGTGAACGCATTGATTTCAGCCTTTGCGTTTGCCGGGGTCATCGTGGCCATCTTCATTGAACGCCATGAACTGACCTTGCAGCGTAAAGACCTTTCTCTGCAACGGAAGGAGTTTGCCACACAGAATGAGACTTTGCAACTGCAACGCTTTGAGAACACGTTTTTCAACATGCTCACGTTGCAGCAACGCATCGTGCTTGACCTCTGCCATAAGGATGAGCATTCGGGCAAGACGGTGCAGGGGCGCGAATTGTTCTTTTACGCTTTTGAGCATTTGCCGCATCGCACCAAAAGCATAGACGGGAAAGAGGAAAATCTTGCCGGAATGAGGATGTATTTGGAACTCAAAGGGTTGGAAGCCTATGATAAATGCCATACGCCGTCCTATTTCGACCATTATTTCCGCCATTTATATACCATAATCAAGTTCATTGACAATTCGGCGTTCCTGTCGTTTGCAGACAAATATAAATATACAACGATGGTACGTGCCACATTGTCACGATATGAATTGGTATGGTTGTTTTACAATGGGCTTTCGGAAGTCGGTAATCCAAAGTTCAAAAGGCTTATCGAAAGATATTCCCTTTTGAAAAACATACGAGAGGACTTGCTGACTTTAAGTAAGGAAAACCGTGTTTGTCTTACAGCAATAGGCATCACCCGCCGCATGTTGCTCGACAAGGGCTATTCAGGGTCGGACTATAATTTTTGGGTAACACCGAATTCGGATGTGCCGGACAAATACGCAGTCAGTGCCTTTTATAGTACGAGTGAGCTGGGCAAAGGCATTGAGGCTGTAAAGCGAATGAATAAATTGATGGAACAGATAAACAATGTACAATAATTAGTATAAGAAATGGAAAAGAAGAAAAACATCACGAGTTGTGAAGTCATTAAGGACAATGGGCAACAGACAGCCCGAGACTTGAAGTTTGCCAACCAGTGGGCACAGGCCTTGTTGGAAGGAATAACCGAACGTGAACCCGATGGAAACATGACATCGGTAAACATGCGCGAAGTGTTGCGCAAATGTTCGCGTGCCTGTTACGACCGAAGCCGTTACGATGAGGTCATCAAAGGAGCCGACCTCGATGATTTCCTAAGCAGGGCGCATGAGATATTCGGTTGGACCATTGATTATGACAAGGCTGCCGGAAAGCTCATTGTGTATGAAAACAATACGGAATGCATCTGCCCTTTGGCAAGGGCGTGTAATGGGAAAGTGGCACAGAGCCTTTGCACTTGTTCCGAAACTGAACTGGAACGCATTTTCAGTCGTGCTTATGGAGGAAAGGTAGTGGCAAAGGTGCTCAAAGGTGTACTGAAAGGGGATGGTTGTTGTGTTTATCAGGTGCAATTACTGAAGAAAATCTAAAAAGAGTCTGAACGATGAAAAATGTCAACATGAAGAAAAACAACGTTGCTATGCAGCAAGGTTCAACTATGAGGAAATGGCTGTTATTATTCATAATGGCTTATACGGCTTTTGTATTCAACACGACAGAGTTCATTCCCATCGGTCTGATGACGAACATTGCCGCCGATTTTGGAATCACGGAAGCACATGCCAGCCTGCTGATAACGGTCTATGCGTGGTTTGTGGCCATCATGTCTTTGCCATTGATGCTTGCCGTCGGGAAATTGAATTTCAGGACGGTGTTGCTGTGTGTCGTGGCTCTTTTTGTAGTGAGTCATCTGCTTTCCGCTATGGCGACCAGTTTCAATTTGTTGCTGCTGGCACGGTTGGGTGCGGCTACAGCACATGCCATTTTCTGGTCCATAGCCTCGCCATTGGTGGTTCATCTGGCACCGGAAGGAAAAAGACAAACTGCCTTGAGTATGCTTGTTACGGGCATTTCGCTGGCTATCATTGCAGGTATGCCGTTAGGCAGAATTATCGGGCTTCATCTGAGTTGGAGGGTTACATTTGTCTGCATCGGAGCCGCTGCATTGCTGGCTTTTGTGCTGTTCGCCTTTTTGTTTCCTCCTGTACCCAACAATCAGAATGCGTCCGTTAAAAGTGTGCCACAGTTGCTCAAGACTCCCGTCATCAAAGGGCTTTATATTTTTACGTTCGTTGCAGTGACGGCGCACTATACGGGATATAGTTACATAGAGCCGTTTATGAAACAGGTAGTGGGTATGGCTGATGACATGACGACTTTTACACTGATATTATTCGGATTGGCAGGCATTGGTGCAAGCGTGTTGTTCTCGCGCTATTTCGACGGTCGCCGCCGTCTGTTCTTGTACATCGTTGCCACAGGCATTGCCTTGATGTTGTTCCTGATGCGGTTCACGGCTGTCGACCCGTATGTGTTTATGGCATATTGCATGGTATGGGGATTGATATTCACGATGTTCAATCTTGTCGTGGAATTTGAGGTCATACGCAATGCCCCGCAAGCCACTACGGTGGCGGTTGCCATATTCTCGTCCATATTCAACATCGGTATCGGCTGTGGTGCTGTCATTGGCGGAGCGGCACAGAGTAGGCTTCCGCTTGAAGACATCGGCTTTGTAGGAGGCATAATCGCCGTCCTTTCTTTGCTTTATGTTTGGAGACGGCTGGCTTGTCGGTTCAATCATTAAGCAGGTAGATTTTGAATAAGAATTTAAGATAGGAAATGATGATGGAATTGTTTTGCAACTTACTGCAGAAAGCACAGGCTTTTGGCAGCGACGGAGTGGCTCAGTCTGTATTGGTTCTCTCATTGGTCATTGTGTTGGGCATCACGCTCAGCAAAGTGAGGATATGCGGCATCTCTTTGGGAGGAGCCTGGATTCTTTTTGCAGGCATTGCATTCGGACATTTCCATCTTAGCCTTGACGGACGCTTGTTGCATTTCCTGAAAGAATTCGGATTGATACTGTTTGTCTATTCCATCGGGCTGCAAGTCGGTCCCGGATTCTTTTCTGCTTTTCGGAAGGGTGGGCTGACACTGAATGTTCTCGCCGTAATATCCATCCTTTGCAGTGTGGTTATTGCCATAACGTTTCATTTTGTAACAGATATTCCCACTACGGCGATAGTAGGTATCTTGTCAGGGGCAGTGACCAACACGCCCGGATTGGGAGCCGCGGGGCAGGCATACAGCGATATATATGGCATAGATGCCCCGGAGATTGCGACAGGTTACGCCGTAGCTTACCCGTTGGGAGCGGCAGGGACTATCCTTACATTGCTTGCATTGAAACATCTGTTCCGTATAAATAAGAGACAAGAAGAAGCCGATGCGGAAAAATGTTTTGGGTGTCCGCAAGAGTTGTCGGTATGCTCTTTGTCTTTGGAAATATTGAATGAAGCTATTGACGGAAAGCGGATAAAGGATGTATGCCCGCTGCTGAACCGTCGGTTTGTCATCTCGCGCATTTGCCATCGTGGAGACAGCTGTAGGACACATCTGGTCAGTTCAGAAACCGTACTCCGGCTGAATGACAAGATTCTGCTTGTGACTTCGCCAGCCGACATGGAGGCTGTATCTACTTTTTTCGGAAAAGAAACGCACGTAGAATGGGAGCAACCGGGCGTAAATTTAATGGCTTGGCAGATTCTGGTGACAAAACCGGAATTGCAAGGCAGGACACTTGCTGAACTTGACCTACGCAAGCATCAGTCCGTCAGCATAACCCGTATAAACCGTTCAGGCATAGACCTTGTGGCGGCTCCTAAACTGCATTTGCAGATGGGAGACCGTGTCACAGTGGTTGGCATGGAACAGGACATAGAAGAGGTTGAAAAAATGCTTGGCAATTCTGTCAAAAGTCTGAATACTCCGAATTTGCTGCCCGTCTTCTTGGGAATTGCAGCAGGATGTCTTTTGGGAAGCATCCCTCTATTTATTCCCGGCATACCACAGCCTGTAAAGCTTGGTTTGGCAGGTGGCCCGCTCGTAGTATCCATCTTGTTGAGCTATTTCGGACCGAAATATAAAATAGTGACTTATACGACAGTCAGTGCCAATTTGATGTTAAGGGAAATAGGTATATCTCTGTTCCTTGCCTGTGTGGGTTTGGAGGCTGGCAAAAATTTCATATCAACTCTTATAAATGGCGACGGGTTGCAGTGGATGGCTTGCGGCATAGCCATAACGGCGTTGCCTTTGTTGGTGGCCGGCCTTGTTGGACGTTTTGTTTTCCGGTTAAATTACTATACGCTCATCGGTGTGTTGTCCGGTGGTAATACGAATCCTCCGGCATTGGCATATTCCAATGAACAGACTTCGAGTGATGCTCCTGCGGTAGGATATGCTACTGTATATCCGTTGGCCATGTTCCTGCGGATATTATCAGTACAACTTTTGATGTTTATGTAAAAGCGATATGAACCATAAAAGAACAAAGCCGCTTGTATTGCTGCTTAAAATAGGCATTGGATATTTTATATTAGCGATAGTGATAAGTTGTATGGCTGCAATCCTAATCCATGAGCGGAAAAGAATTCGTGAAATTGATGCAGTCACAGATGATATACGCACATTGAGGCGTCATATAAATATGGTACATAATAACATTACCCAACTATCCATCTTGGGGGAAGGTGTCATTAGTTGGGAAAATACGGATTATCATTACTATCATGCTCAACGTCTACGCACCGACAGTCTGCTGCAAGTCTTGAAGCTTTGCTGTACAGCACATGTACGACCAGTACAGATAGACACCCTGCGCACCCTCTTGGCGGAAAAGGAGGTACACCTGTTGCATGTCATGGAGGCAATAAAACAACAAAACGAGGCTGACAGCCTTTTGGTGAACCACCTGCCCGAAGTGGCAAGACGTGCCACCCGTGTACGAACTGTTAAGCAAAAGAAGAAAGGCATAGCCGGAGTATTTGGAGGAAAAAAGACCGTGCAGATACTCCCTTCCGCCAATGAACTGCACCAGTTCAGCGACAGCCTGATAGCCCTGCAACAGCGACAAATGGCGAAGATGGATGCCTACGCAGATAGCCTGAGCACCCGCAACCGGACATTGAACATCCAACTGAACAGATTAATCGGTGACCTTGATATACAGGCGCAAAACGCTTTTGTTCAGCGTGAACGGAAGATAGCCGAGGCGCAGGCGTTGTCCGTGCGGCTGTTCACCGCCACCATATCCGCCGCTATCGTCCTGCTGTTCCTGTCCTACCTCGCCATCCACCGGGAAATGAAACGCAACGACCACGAGCGGAAGCGGAGAGAGAAACTTATCGGCGAATTACAGGAGAGCAACGAGGCAAATGAAAAGCTAATAAAACTGCGGCGCAACCTCATCCAGAACGTCACCCACGAACTGCGCACCCCCCTGACTGCCATCAGCGGCAACGCCGAACTGCTGCAGAACGACACGGAGGCTGACAGTCGTATGCGCCACGCACAAGCCATCCATGATGCTGCCGGACGCATGGCAGGGATGATAAACAATCTGCTGGTGTATTTTCGTCTGGACAGCGGCAAGGAAACACCAAGCATTAAACCGTTCAAGCTATGTTCCATCGCCGAGACCTTGGTAACGGAGTTTGCGCCATTGGCGAAAGGCAAACGACTCACATTCACGGTGGAGAACCAAGCGAACGAGATAGTGAGCGGCGACAAGAACCGCATTATAAGCATTGGCAGCAACCTGCTCTCCAATGCCATCAAGTTTACCAAGAATGGGACAGTTGCATTAACTACCGAATATACGGATAATACGTTTACCTTAATTGTTGAGGACACAGGAACAGGCATGACAAAGGAACAGCAACAGCGGATATTCACCCCGTTTGAGCGGTTGGGCAACGCCGTGACGGAGGACGGCTTCGGGCTGGGACTTACCATCGTATCCGACACGGTGAAGTTGCTGAAAGGAAACATCCGTGTGGAGAGCGAACCGGGCAAAGGTAGCCACTTCACCGTAAGCCTGCCCTTGCCCAAGGCGGAGGAAACAACGGCCACTGAAAAGACAAACGCCAAGCATTCCACGCTCTCCGGCTGCTCCGTGCTGGCGATAGACAACAATGGGATGCTGCTGGACATGATGAAGGAAATGTACAAGCAAAACAGTGTGGAGTGCGACATCTGTCAAAGCATGGACGAACTGACAGACCTGATGCGCACGAAGGACTACGACCTGCTGATAACCGACCTGAAGATGCCGGAAGTGAACGGCTACGAGGTGTTGGAACTGTTGCGCACATCGGAAATCGGCAATTCGCAGACCATCCCCGTAGTGGCAGCTACTGCCGCAGGCTACGTGGAGGAAGAAGAACTGAAAGCAAAAGGATTTACCGCTGTCCTCTCCAAGCCATACTCCATAGATGAACTGTTGGCTGTCACGGAGCGTTGCATCCAGCGGAACAAGACAAAACGCATAGACCTCTCACCCCTGCTCGCTTTCGGCGACAAGCGGCGCACATTGGAGCGGTTGATTACCACGACACAATCCGACATGAAAGAGTTGTGCAAGGCTGCGGAAGCCAAGGAGATGGAAGCTTTGGATAACTGGGTACACCATTTAAGAAGTTCGTGGATGCTGATAAAGGCGGAACAACCGTTGGTGATGCTCTATGAGGCAATCCATAATGAAAGCATATCGGATGAAGAATTAAGTGCCGCCATTGGTGCTGTATTGGCACAAGGCTCTTTAATCATTGATTTGGCAAGGAAGGAGGCGGAGCGATGGGCAGAATAATAGTAATAGAGGACAATCCTGTATTTGCCGACTATGTATGCAGGCTGTTGGCAAGCAAGGGCTTCAAGAGCGAGGCCACCTATACCTGCAACGGAGCGCGGAAGTTGTTTGCCAAGATGCAGGAGGACGACATCGTGCTTGCCGACCTGCGTCTGCCGGACGGTGACGGTATCGACCTGTTGGGTGAACTGCGGAAACAGGGCAGGAACAATCCCTATATTGTCATGACCGATTACGATGAAGTACCTACTGCCGTCCGGTCAATGAAGTCGGGCGCGGAGGATTACATACCGAAAAAGCTGATTGAGGACAACCTGCTTCCTCTCCTGAGAACCTTGCGGAAAAGGATGGAACGGCACGAAGCACCGATTTACGAGCGGCAGAGCGCAGCTTTCCGTGAGATAGACCACAAGACAAAGCTGGTTGCTGCCACCGACATGAGCGTCCTGATATTGGGCGAGAGCGGCACGGGCAAGGAACACATAGCCGAGAAGATACACGCAAGGAGCAAACGGGCGGGTAAGCCATTCATAGCTGTGGACTGTGGCCTGCTATCGAAAGAACTTGCCGCATCCGAACTGTTCGGACACGAGAAAGGGGCGTTCACGGGAGCCGAAAGCAAGAGGTTGGGAGTCTGGGAGGAAGCCGCAGGAGGCACGTTGTTCCTTGACGAGATAGGCAACCTGCCATTGGAAGTACAACAGATGCTACTCCGTGCTTTGGAAGCCAAACGGTACAGACCCACGGGCGGTAGCAAGGACAAGAAGGCCGACGTGCGCATCATTGCCGCCACCAACGAGGATTTGCTGACCGCCATCGCCGAAAAGCGTTTCCGAGCTGACCTTTACCAACGGTTGAAGGAATACACCATACAGATACCACCGTTGCGTGAGTGCCGTGAGGACATAATGCCATTGGCTGACTTCTTCCTACAACTCGCCAACGAGGAATTTGAAAAACGGGTGAAAGGTTTTGATGCGGAGGCGAGGAAACGGTTGCTCGCCTATTCGTGGGGAGGCAACGTGAGGGAACTAAGAAGGGTCGTGCGCATGGCGGTGCTGCATACCGAGGGCGATATGGTCATGGCTGACACGTTGGAGTTGGAAGAAATGCAGCCAAAGAGTGGTCTTTCACTTGCATTGGGCGAGGTGGAAAAGAAACAAATCCTCCGTGTGTTGGCACAAACAAAAGGAAACCGCACGTTGGCGGCAGAAATACTCGGCATCGGACGCACCACGCTGTACAATAAGATGAAAGCATACGGGATAGAATAGAAAATAGTGAAAAGATGAAAGGAATTACAGGAAAAAGGCTACCTTTGTAGCAACATTAGAGAAAAGTCGGGTATGGAAAGTAATAATTTCTGCCCGATGAAGATATAGTATAGAATAAGACCGCAAGGCGCATCTGGTGAGAATCTGGAACATTTGAACGACAGGATACGATTGCGTGATGCTTATGCTATGCTTCGGCATAGCGTGCATTTACGTGATTCCTGTCCGGCTTTCCAGAGCCATCACCAGAGGTAGCGTGGATTGCACGCTATTTTCGTATGACGGCTTCGGTCATAACCACTAAAAAAGAGACCGAATGGGAAAAGTCGTATTATTCGCCGTCCTCACGATGGACGGTTGCCTTGCAGACAGTTCAGTGGAAGCCCAGAAATGGCTTACCAAGACCGACACGCCGGACAGGTTCGGAATTGCCGAATTGAAGAAAACCGCCCGTCCGCTATCCGAATACGCCTCCCTCACGATGCTGGTACTTGACAAGTCCTCATCTACCTACCTGATAGAAGCCAATACCACCACCGCAAGCATCATCAACGGCATGGCACGGATGCACCTGCTGGACGAAATCATCCTCTGCACGATACCCCTCATTGCCGGGAATGGTCGCCGTCTGTTTCTTGGGGATTTGCCCGAAAGCGAATGGGTGCGGGATGAAACAAAGACATACAAGGATGGCTCGCTGAAAGCCGTGTATCGGAAAGAATGCAATACGCCGAAAAAGAAATTGTCTTTGTTCGCAAGGCTGTTTGGGAAACGATAAATGCCATTGGCGAATGCCTCTTTCTAAAATCAGGAAAGATGCGCCAAGTATAGTTTCTATACAAAATCATAGGTTGCCCGACTTCGGAGAGGTAACCCGGCGGCAAGGTTTTCGGAGTAACCCGAAACGTTTCGAGTAACTCGAAACATACCTTGCTGCTGCCACTTTTCGGCAGTAACCGAAAAGCCTTCGGGTAACTCGAAGGACACCTTGCTGATTTCTCGTGAAATCAGTAATCCGTCAGCAAACGGATTGGAACAAGTGTTGTTATTTCGGCTCTCAATGCACGTTTCCCGATACCGATGCTGCCAGAAGAAAGGGAATAGAGGGATGAGAAAGCAAGAGAGTAGTTATATCCGTATGAATGCCTGCAAGCCTACCTGCGTGTGGGTTCTCGTGAATGCAAATGCGTGCGGACATACACACGCTGGCCTGCAAGCCTGCCCGCACTCTGACCTGCCCGCCTTCCTACTTGCCTGCCGACCGGTCTGCCTGCGTGCCTGCCTGCCGGCACACAGACAGGCGCGCAGGCAGGCTATTCGTAAACAAGCAGGCTCAAATACAATGTGGAAACGGTATTGAATTAAAAGCAGGACAGTGCTACTGATTTTCATCAGCAAGATGCGCAGCAAATGTACAATAATGATAAGATGTTTGATTTTCTCTATTTTTCAGAGGAATAACTTTGGCAATAAGGAAGAAAAAAACTACTTTTGCAAATGAGAAAAGCGTTCTTTTGATTGATGCAGAACATTGCAGAATAGAGAAGCCCGCTGGTTTCCAAATCGTTACCTGTTAAGCTGACAATCTTTGTAAGTTCTTTGTTTTCAATGGGTAAGAAGAATTGATATGTCTTCTGCAATGGAACGTGACGTTTAGGGTTTCTTCATCAACTTCTACGGTGTTTTGGTTGAGTCCGATAAATTGAACCCGGGAGGTCGACCACGACTGGTGAGGTGATCCGGCTCGTATTGCCGTGTAAAAATGGAATGCAATGTCAGATAGTGCTTTAAAGCGAATTTGCTGACAGACTTGTGCTGCGGATTGTTTTTTGCTTTTAAAACATATTTTTCCTTTGGCGATATTTTTCCCTTTGTACCTGCTTATCGTGACGTTCCCCACGGAACCGGATGCGTTATCGAAAATATGTGAATGAATGATAGCCATACTGATTTTAGATTTAAAATTTTGGATTTCAGATAGGATAATAGGGGTTACTTCAATTTTATCTTGTAGTAAAGGCTATTCGAGAATGAGTCCCTGTCTGCATTTGTGAAGAAGGTGTAGATGTGGGCTTCTGTGGCATTCGTTTGGTCGAGGAGAATATTGGCTATCCCGTCATTCCGGGTGATTCCCGTGTTTTCGATGATTTGTACCCGAAATGGTTCGTTGTCGTAAATTACCGCAAGTACGAGTTCATCCTTATTTCTGCGGTCACAAATCCACGGGGCGGTATCCCAGGTAATTGAGAGTATTCCTTCCGGAGCCTCTTGTTGCCTGAATTGAAAGGGGGTTTGTAAATCTCCCAGGGTAAATTTTAATAAAGCGAAATCTCCGACATTGTAATCCGTGTCAAAAGCGTTGATATTTTCCTTGACGAAAAGGTTGTAACCGGAGGAAATGTCTCTGTTGTTCGCTTCCCTGTTCCACGAGTAAACGAGGAAAGTGTTCTTCACGGATTGATAAAGCGTGACCACCGACGATAACCGTGCATTTTGCCGTGCCCGGATTGGAGAATCTACATTACCGTCATACGAGGGAAGTTTACGACCGAACGTTTTTCCTCTTTTGTGGTATATGACCATTCCATCGTGTCGCCCGTGGGCATCTTTTAATAGACCGGATTTAATTTCTACCATAACTTTGTTCTTGTTAATAATTGCCTATGTCTCTCTTGTTTTATTTGTATTGTTTGCTAAATAGGAGAATAAAGATACGATACAAATGACCGTTTGTCAAGTTAAATATCCTTTTCTTTCCTTAAAATGGCGGCTATAAGCGGGCGACTAGGCGGCGAATGGGCGGCGACGACGCCTGATTGTCGCCTATTTGTCGAGTGACAACCATGTAACAGGGTATCGAATCCATGAGGAATGAGTATTTTTAGGGGTGCGAATGGT
>ENA-UEPG01001347-UEPG01001347.1-human-gut-metagenome-genome-assembly--contig:-NODE-1347-length-19614-cov-14.778267_pt1 | contig 19614 bp, 23 predicted proteins | sample MGYA00242893_ERZ507902 | MGnify/ENA primary metagenome ERZ507902 (study PRJEB26167, sample SAMN06115491) | human gut metagenome | host: Homo sapiens | place: China:Gansu | collected 2015-04-23... | reverse complement strand
GCGGCGGAATTTGCCAAGCGGTTCGGATTTACGGACATTATACCCGCCCTGTGCAATGTGGACTATGCGTCCATGGAACTGCTCCATGCCAAGCTCGTGCGGACGACCACCTGCGTGGACGGCTGCCGATGCGACTATACCATCTGCGGCGATAAGGATCCATACGTAAAGGAACATCCCGAATACCGGGATGAAAACGGATACAGGAGGAATAAGTAATGCTCTTACAGGTGATTCTGGAAGGTCTTGGGCTGGGGGCTTTGCTGGTTCTTGTCTGTGCTGTGGGCATCCGCAAAGGGGCTGTTGGGATGGTGCATCTTTACAGCCCGGAGGTGCAGGAGCGGTGCATTACGCTGGGACTTACAACACACGAGAAAATCAAGCGAAATTCTCTACTTTTCAAAGCAGTCTGCATTCCCGGCTATATCGGCTATGTGCTGGTCTGTGTCTATGGAATAAACGGTGCAAAGGGCTTTGTTCAGGGTTTCTGGCAGTTACTCGTCATCTTGTCCGTTATGAATCTCATGGACCGCCTGTTGGTTGACGGCTATTGGGTGGGGCACACGAACGCATGGACGATCCCCGGAACGGAGGATCTGAAGCCCTACATTACTGCAAAAGACAAGCAGAAAAAGTGGCTATTCGGTACGGTGGGCATGGCAGTCATAGCGATGGTGCTGGCGGTCCTTATGACGGCTTTTATTCACTGAGGAAAGGAGAGACAATGAAGTTTAAGACATTGGGAAATCGGAATGCTCCCGCTGTTTTGTTTTTTCACGCAATGGGTGTGACGGGGGAGAGCAGCGAACCGGTTGCAAACTATTTACAGGATCGGTATTTCTGTATTTTACCTACCTCCACCGTGTACTGCAAAGGGCAGAAATATGTCAGCAAGGCAGACGAGGTTCGTCAGGTGGAAGCATATCTGAAATCGCAGGGAGTGGAACGCCTTGAACTGGTTGTGGCTTCCTCAATCGGTGCCGACCTTGCCATGGCTTTTTTAACAGGCACGAAGCTGCCCATCGGACATGTTTTCTTTGACGGCGGGCAGTTTGCACAAATCGGAAAAGGTACGCGCCGCATGATGACACCGTTTCTGTATCTGGCCATCAAGAGCCTGTACTGGTCAAAGGGCGGCACATTGAAAAAGATCCTGTGGTGTGACGATAATTCCATAAAGCCGTATTTTATAGCCGCAGGGAAAAATCTGACCTACACAAATTTGCGGCGACAGATTCTGGACAGCCTGGAGGATAAACCCTTTCCAGCACTTTCCGAAGAACTGCAAAAGCATCTCTATTTCGAGTTTGGCAGCATAGAAGATCATTTCAAATACCGTCAAGCGGTGATAGAAGCCTATCCCTGCGGCCATTATCCCGTCTTTGAGGGATACGACCACATGCAATATCAGATTCGTGATCCGAAGGGCTTTGCTGAAATGCTGGCATTTATCGCTGCGCATGACGGTATGCCGAAGCTGCCGTTTATCAGAAAGTGAGAGGACCCGATATGAAATACAAAATCGAGAAAAACACCGTGCAGGAGACGCTGATCCTCCCGCTGTATTCCCGGAAGCTGTGTACCGAGCTGTATCCGAACCTTTACCAAGACGAAACAGCGGTTCGGTTGCTCGACCAGATCGACTACGATTTTTCGCAGGCAGAGGAAAACTCCCGCAGCCTGATGCAGCGGTTCGGTGCGCTGGAGGTCGCCATGCGGCAGAATGACCTTGCCTTTGAGGTGCAGGCATACCTGAAAACGCACCCCTGTGCGGCGGTAGTCAATCTGGGCTGCGGGCTGGATAACACCGGCAGAGCCTGCGACAACGGCAGATGCAAGATCTACAATCTGGACTTTCCGGATGTGATTGCCTTGCGGCAGCAGCTTCTGACCGCCGGGGAGCGGGAGCAAAACATCCCCTGCGACCTGAAAGACCCCGCATGGCTTGACAAGATCGATGCCTCCGGCGGGGCGGTGTTCTTTGCCTCCGGGGTGTTCTATTACTTCCTGACGGAGCAGGTCAAGGCGCTGGTGCAGGGGATGGCAGATGCTTTTCCCGGCGGGGTGCTGGTGTTCGATGCCGCCAACCGCACGGCGGTAAAGATGATCGCCAAAACGTGGCTCAGGACGGCGAAAATCAAGGATGTGGGAGCATATTTCGCGGTTTCGGATGCGAAAAGCGAGCTTTCCCCATGGGACAGCCGTTTGCAAGTATCCAGCAGGGGCTATATGATGGGCTACAACGACCTGAAAGACCCTTCCGTCAGCGGCTTTTTCCGATTTCTCGCCAAGGTCGGGGACAACGGGATGAAAATGCAGATCGTGAAGATCGGATTTGGAGACAGACAATGAAATATGCCGGAATGCCCTTTGGAATGTGGGTGCTGTTTTCAGGCTCCTTTCAAAAGCAGTTGACCGCTGTGCTGGGCTATGATGCAGCCACCGCAAGAGCTATCACGAAAAAGGCAAAGCCGCAATACCGGCAGATCATTGCTGGTTTGCCGGAGTTTGAAAAAGCGGACCGCTTCAAGATGAACATCGTCAACTGCGCAATGCTCGGCGCGTTCATCCTCTCCATGCCGCAACGTCCGGAGGTGGACAGGATGACGGATTACTATGCAAGATCCATGATGACAAAGCTCATGCAGTGGTTCTGCCGCAAAAGCGGAAAAAGCAAGTTCACACCAAAGGATATAGCCGCCATGAAAGCCACCGCTGCTCTGAAAGCCGCCGACCGCAACCCCTACTCGTGGAACATGGAGTTTTACGAATACCCGGATGGCGGTGGCTACGAGGGACGCTTTACCAAGTGCGGCATCTGTGTGCTGATGAAGGAGCTGGGACTGTACGACCTGACCCCCGCTTTGTGCAATCTGGACTACACCATGAGCGAAGCGGGCGGTGTGACAAATTTTGTGCGGCAGTATACCCTTGCCTCCGGCGGACCCTACTGCGACTGCGGGTACAAAAAGAAGGGGTGACGGACGATGAAGGTGAAGGAAACCTATCTTTCCCGTGACTTTCGGGAGACTGCGGCGCAACGCTTTCCTGCGCAGGCAAAGCAGCTGAACGCCGCTTTTGATATGCGCCTGAATGCGCTGCTGGCTGAAAACGCGGGTGCAAGCAAGGAAAAGCAGTACCACCTCAAGCGGCAAATCTTACCGGGCATTGCGGCCTACGAAACCTTGCAGCGGGTCATGCCGAAAGAAGAAGCACTGCAAACCGTTCACGGCTATGTGGAGTGGCTGGCGAGAACGAGCCACAAACAGCTTGCCTCCCTGCTGCACATACCGGGGCTTTACCGCCTTGTTCCCGGCGTTTTTGTCAAATCCACCCGGAGCGTTTTTGGCCCGGCGGCGGGCTTTGCCCCAAAAGAGCTGCAGACCGGCAACGGCATCTGGCGTGTGGATATGATGGAGTGTCCCTATCACGACACCTGCACAGAATACGGCTGCCCGGAGCTGTGCCGCTGCTTTTGCGACAGTGATGACATCAGCTATACCGGGCTGCATCCGAAGCTGATCTGGGAGAGAAGCATGACGCTGGGACGCGGCAATGACCGCTGCGATTTTTGCATGAAGATCAAAAAATAGCGGGGAGGCAGTTTGGTATGAAAAGCGTTCGTCAGGAGCGGAGATGGTCGGCAAATGGAATGGGAGCGTAGATATATATGAAAATCATGATCGCCGCTGTATTTTATTTTCTGTATTGGGGCGTATGCTTTCTCGGAGCAGGCACGGACAGGAAAAATCTCATCGGATTGCGTTCCTATCCCGATGAGATTCAGACCCGTGTGCAAAGCGACCCTCAGCTTGGGCAAGCAGTTCCGAAGGCAAAATCCACCGCTGCCATTTTGTTCAGTAATTTTCTTTTGTTTACAGTGGTGTTTTCCGTTTTGGGGCTTGCGTTGAAAAGTGTGCTGGGCCTAAACAATTACCTGTCAGCATGGCAGAGAAAGTAAATATTGACTGGCGCTATCTTGCCAACATCGAAAACGAGGGGGCCATTCCCAGCCTGCCGGTTATCATACAGCTTATTAAAGCCTGCGGGCTTCCCGTAGAACGGTATTTTAACCCGGAGATCATACATGGAGCTGGCCGCAATCGTCATAGAGCGTCCGGGTACAGAGCTTGTTTATGTAACTGTTGTAATACTGCAAGACCTGTTCCACGGCCCCGGCGTCACCGGCGCGGGCCACCTCGATCACTGCAAGGGGCAAAGGCTCCTTATATCTGGCCTGCTTCATTCTGCAATACCTCCCGTCAGTCTTGTTCTCATGGTTTCCAGCGTCTTAGTCCTGTGCCGCTGGACGGCGCTGCGGGACATTCCCACCACCGCGCCGATCTCGCCGTCCGTCAGTTCCAGGACACAATGCAGTATCAAGATGCTTTGTCCCGGCTGGGGCAAGCTGGCAAAGGCAGCGGCCACCAGCCCGTCGCTGATCTGAAGCTCACAGCCATAGGCCGGAAATATAAAACTGTCGCTGGGGTACTGATCTATCGTGCACAGCGTGTCCAGTTCCGAAAGCGACAGCGTTTCAAAGGATGTTTCCCAGCCACGCTGACGCTTCCTTTCCCGGAAGTAGTCAACGGCTTCATGGTACAGTACCAGCTTGCAAAAATGGTCAAACTGGCAGCGCCTCCCGTAATCATCAGGGGTAACTTTCATCTTCTCACCCCCTTTCCGTGGGGAGTGAGCAGGATGATCCTGTCCGTTGTCAGGGGCCTATGCTGGCCCTGGTCTGCTGACCGCTTCCTTTTCAATCTGATTTTTTGCCGGAAATGAGAATCCGCGAAAATCGACAAAAATCGCCCGGCAGGTCGTAAACCTACCGGGCGACGATTTGAAGCGTTTTGTTGTTTTCTTACATGGTATAGTTCATACTCATAGCCGGAATATTCCCGTGGCGGGGCAAGGCTTTTTTTAAGCGGTAGAAGTGGATTAGATTATAATGATAGTAAAACAGCATGGCGGCGTCCTCCCGTGGGCCGCCATGCCTTTAACTGCTGGGAATGACAGAAAGAAAGCAGCGGCCTTGATTTCTCAAAACCGCCACCAGTGAATATAAATTAAGCGTGAAAATGGGTCTGCCCAGCAGCGGTTTTTTTCTTTTCTGCCGCTGGGCAGATGTTTTTTCTTTAGATACATGATAAGAGGAATTTTTGAAGATTCCATAAAGATTTGAAAAATGGACGGACATAAAAGACGTCCATTACACTATCGGAAAATCAGCAAGGAAGTTTCATAGTAACCTTTGCGCCGCCGGTTTCTTTTGAATTTTCTAAAATAAGCTGACCATTATGTTGTTCCATAATCGAATTTGTAATATATAGACCCATACCAAAGTGTAACTTTGAATTGCGGCTTTGATCGCCCATATAGAACCGTTCCTGTGCGTGGCATAATGCCTCTTTAGAAAACCCTGTTCCCTCGTCTGTGACTGAAATTTCCACGAAACCGTTGTTACTCTGAACATCCACATAAAGCGTTCCGCCTTGCGGGGAGTAGTCCAGCCCATTACTGATAACATTCATAATAGCACGTTCTATCAGCACCCTATCAAATTTCAGCATTTGAGGGAGTGAAACAGTATTCACTTGCAGCCGGATTTCTTTTGTCCGGCATAGTGATTCCATATAACCGAACAAGTGCTGCATGAACGCTGGCAAGTCTATACTTTCAATATGGAGCTGATAACCAACCGCCGCCCGTGATATATCAATCAGGGTTTGAATATATGACTGCATCTGGCCGGAGCTTTCCACGACGTAACCAGCGTATAATCGTTGCTCATCATCAAGATTTGTTTCTGTGAGTAAATCAGCATTTCCTTGAATAACCGTCAGAGGCGTTTTCAAATCATGGGCAAGCGCGGCGATTTGCTCTTTCTGTGTCTGTTCGGTTTTCCATTGCCGTTCTAACGAAATTTTCAGATTATCTTTCATATCTGAAAAAGATGCAAGGACATCTTCAAACTCTTTGATTTTGGCGTGTCCTACTTCAAAATCAAGGTTTTGCTTTGAAACCTCCGCAGTTGCTTCAAAAAGCGGGGTCAGTTGTGTACGCAGGTTCTTAGCAAATCTGGCGGTCAGTATGATAATGACCAGCAGCGAATTTACAGCCATCAGGATAAACGCAAGCGTGTCAGGAGATGGAAAATATTCCGGTAGCCATGACACTGTAAATTGAGAACCAATATAATACCTTAAAACGCAAAATTCGTTTTCCCGGACAACAAGTGCAAACTGCCTCCCCGTAGCATATTCAATATATTCTCCCTTTGCGTACAGCAGGGCAATTTCTTTTTCATCATCGTCCATATTGCTGTAAAGCTCATTAAAGTTCTTGTCCAGAATTAAGTAGCCGCATCCCTGTGGAATCACAACCTTTGTAATATCCGGGGCAATCGTCAGCGTTGGGATGATCTCTTTTACCTGCAATTCACTTAGATTTGCTCTTGTAGCTAATCCAGCATTTATAGCAAGTCCCTCCAAACCAAAAGGGACAATAATTGCCGCTACCAGCATGACAATGAGGGAGATAGCAAACTGGCAAAACAATATTTTCAATGTAGGTTTCTTTTTCACTCCCATTTATATCCTATCCCCCATACGGTGCTGATCGGACTTATTTTGAAATGCTCCAATTTCGCACGAATATTTTTTATATGCGTTGTGATCGTAGAGTTATCGCCTATTCCATCAAACCCGAAAACGGCTTCATAGATTTGTTCTTTTGTAAAAACCTGTCCCCGGTTTTTCGCAAGGTATTCACAGATTGAATACTCGCTTTTGGTAAGGGGAACCGGCTGTTCTGAAACATACAGTACCATTGCGGAAAGGTCAAATCTTATATCAGGCTCAAATGAAAGTGTGCTGTGATGCTCCCTTTTTTCTCTGCGTAAATGTGCCGCGACACGGGCGCGAAGCTCCTGAATACGAAAAGGTTTCGTAATATAATCATCCGCACCGATGCCCAATCCAAACAATATATCTTCCTCTAATGTCTTTGCGGTCAGAAAGAGAATCGGGCAGTCTACCATATTCCTGATCTGTTTGCAAAACTCAAACCCGTCTGTGCCAGGCATCATCACATCCAAAAGAATGAGGTCATAGAAATGCAGCTTTTTGATGTCTACATCATTCGCATTTTGACAGACTGTTATCAAATATCCATCTTTCCCCAAACTGTTCTTAATCAATTCCAAGATAGAAACTTCATCGTCAACTACAAGTAAGTGGGTCAAAAAATCACCTCCCGCCCCATTATACCACATTGTCGAGGTTACTCATCATTTTTTTTAATGTCAGCTTTCCGATATTCATTGTTGATATTTACAGCTACGGCATTGCTTATATCCACATCCACAATACTGTAAACGTAGCCGAAACTGAAATCTTCCCCCGCCACATTTTTGAAGCGTTTCGATACCTGCCCGATTTCTTCTTGCAGTTCTGACATTTCAAGACATTCATCCGTTATGGTATATGTCAGGCCGTTATATGAAATTTCATCATAGTTTGCGGCGTTCAGCTCATAATACGGCAGAGATTCATTTAACGCCTTATTTTTATCGGCGGTATCGCGGAGCGCACCGCAGGCCGATAAGCATATAAGACTTACAAGCACAATTACCACGGCAAACAGGCACTTTTTATTCACTGTTTTTACATCCCTCCCAACCATGAAACCAAACCAAACTGGCAATCAGCAGACAAACAGTGCAGCATACAGAAATAATCATACCGCTGAAAAAATCGGTTTTTACCTGTGCATACAGTTGGGGGCTATCCCATGCAAGCACAGTGTAATCCATAGCACGAACGCCCCAGGCCCAGGGAATATATTTCCATGTAGCGTCACCAAGCCCTGTTATCATAAGGGCAGCTATTAAACTCCCTGCAATTCCCAATCCCATAGATGCACCTTTTCCGAAGCTCATTCCCACAAACAAATGAATCAGGTAAATGGGAAGCATGGTAATCAACAATAGAATCCCTGCTTTCAGGTAAAGGCTTGCCGGAGCATCCCTATATAGTGCAGCGAATGTTCCTAACGCTAAAAATGTTGCGCCAAAAGCACAGATCATCAGAAAACCAAGTTTACCAATATACGTTGCCGTGCGAGATGGGATTGTTCCCAACAAAAGCTGATAATGCCCGGCCTGATTTTCGATCTGAACAACCAGGCCCACAATAATGCCGATCAGAAACGGGAACGCAACGGCCAGCACTTCCAGATAGGCACTGATTTTGGTTGCCAGTTCCCATCTGGATATATGATAGTAACCCGCAAAAATCGCCGCACATATAATCGGAATCATGCTGTGCATATAGAGCAAAATGCTATGTTTACACTTCTGATATTCTGCTTTCCAGCAGCGAACCACAGATACCATAGTTACCCCACCTCCTTTTTCTCAAACCATCTTGCAGTTAAAAATGACAGCGCCGCAAACCAGGCCAGTGAAATGACCAATACAAGTATAATCATCCAAAATGCCATTGCCGTACTCTGATCTGCAACCGGCTCACCATTAGGCAAAATACCTAACACGGAAATCATAAGATGCGGCACCCAGCTATACGGGCAGATCATCCACAAAGAGGTTGTAGCCGTGAAAATCCCTAAAACGCTTCCAAGTCCGGCATTAAGAATAACCGTGACAAAGATACCAACTTTTTTTGATAACCATAAGCACAGCGGAACTTCCCATAGGCTTGCAATGACAATACAAGCTGTTCCGGCCGCAGCCTGCCAAATTCCGATTGTCAGGGGAATTTCGTTGATAACTAATATTGCAAAACCGCCCAACAGATTTAGCGCCAGGAAAATGAAATTCCCCACACAGGAGTAAATACCGGCCACTCCAATTTTTGCTTTCCAGACTTTGTTCTGCGAAACAGGCAATGAAGCAACGGCACGATATTTTAGTTTGCCATTATCCCGCTGTTCAATCAAGGCACAGGTGAGCGTAAGGAATCCAGGATAAAGCAGGATATACCACCAATTATAAGAATTGAGCTGGAACCAAAGAGGGGCAAAAAAGTTCATAAGCGCAGTTACAAACGGGGCCAGAACGATCAGCGTTTTTGTGAAAGTTCTCTTATGCTTTAGGTTCTCTGCCTGAATATATGCCATCTCCATTTAATATCCCTCCTTACCATTTCTGCGAATAACATCCATAAAGAGTTGTTCCAAATCTTCACCGGCGCGAAGCTCTCCCTCATATCCAAGGACGCCGTCAGCAATGATACCCACATGATCTGCAATCTGCTGGACTTCTGACAGAATATGGCTGGACAAAATAACTGTAATCCCTTTGCAGGGAAAAGAGCGAATTAACTCTCGAAGTTCCTCAATCCCTAAAGGGTCAAGGCCGTTAGTCGGTTCATCCAGAATCAAAAGCTGGGGACTGTTCAGCAATGCAATAGCAATACCAAGCCGCTGCTTCATACCAAGAGAAAACTGCCCGGCCCGTTTCTTGCCGGTATTCGTGAGCCGGACAATTTGCAATACCTCGTTAATTCGTGCATCGTCCAGGCCGAGCAATGTAGTTCTGACTTTGAGATTTTCGTATGCAGTCAGATTTTCGTAAAGCGGGGGCATCTCAATCAAAGCACCGATATGCTCCAGATCATTCCGCTTCCACGGGTGGCCGTCAAACTCGATGCTTCCCGATGTGGGGCGCAAAATGCCGGTGAGCATTTTTAAGATCGTGGATTTGCCAGCCCCATTCGGCCCCAGCAGACCATAAACTGAGTTGCGCCGGATGTTCAGTGACACATTGTTTACCGCCATTTGCCCCTTGAAATTTTTGCAGAGGTCAGTCGTTTTCAAAATCATATCCATATAATCAAGTCCTTTCTTTGATTTTACGGATAGCATACCGGGCAATTTTAAAGATTTCATAAAGATGGACTTGTTGATACGGAACGTTCCGATGCCATCTGCGGCATCAAAATCGAGATCTTCCGGGGTCAGACCAACGATCTCACCTTCTCGCAGTGCGCCCACCAGTGTAAGGTGCACCGCCAGATGCAGGATGGGGTCCTCCATGCTGTCCAGAGCCGCCCGCATTTCCTCTACCGTTCAGATGGTGCGCTCCTGCGTGGACTTCTTGGGGCTGTCCACGAGAACAGGACTTTTGACAAGAATGCCCCACTCCACGGGATACTGGAAGGCTGTACCCAGTAGCCGATGCACCTCATGGATGGTAGTGCCGGAAAGAAATCGCTGCTTTTGCTTTTCGGTCAATTCCTGCTTCTTGCCCTCAATATACGAACCGCAGGTCGTTTTGCTCAGGGTCGTATACACTGGTAGCCGAGGGCAGGCAGGACGAGCAGCAGAAGCACTGCATCGCCACGGGCTGCATCCGGGAACTGGGCGACTGCACCGTTGGTCTGGTGGGCTTTGGTGCCATTGTCCGCACCGTGGCGCAGATGCTGGCCCCCTTTGGGCCGAAGGTGCTGTATTATGACCCTTTCCGGGCCGACAGCGCCACCGAGGAAGCCTGCCATGCGGAATATGCAGCTCTTGAAACGATACAGAAATGCAGCGATATCCTCAGCCTGCATCTGGCGGTCACACCTCAGACCGTGAACATGGTGGACGCAGGTTTTCTGGCGGGCATGAAGGACGGCGCATTCATCGTCGACACTGCCCGCGGCGACCTTGTGGCCAGCGCCGCCTTTGCCAAAGCCCTGTGCAGCGGCAAGATCGCCGGAGCCGGACTGGACACCATTGCGCCGGAACCGGTCACAACGGAAAATCCGCTGCTCAGCCTGCCGCATGATCGCCGCGGCGATCCGGGCGGTGCAAAGCGGACAGCGGCCGGAAAATATCGTGAACGGGTTATAATAAAAAGCAAAACAAAAACACCCTTACAGCTGAAATGGAAAAGCTGTGAGGGTGTTTTTGCTTGTACGGCAACCGCACATATGGGAGGTTGTTATTGTCTGTTTTTGGCGGGCGGGTCCGGCTTCATGGCTTCCAGTGCAGTGCCCAGCTCCTTCGGCTGAAGAGGGCCGGTGCAGTCCGCGGAAGAGCTTTGCAGCTTTTCCAGCAGGGAAACGGAAGTGAAGCAGTTCAGGCCGCTGCAGTTGATCAGCTGCACGCCCGGTGTGGTAAAAACGGAAAAGACCTCGACCTGAGATGCATTCAGCTGGGGCAGAAGAGACGCAAGAGCTGCCTGCTGCGCGGTCTGATCCGGCAGGGGAGAGTGGATCGCCTTGGTCGTCTTATCCAGCTTCTGTGTCCAGTCGGCGGCTTTTCCGTTATTGGTAAGGGAACCGCCATAACCATAACATTTCAGGCCGATGACACGATGCTGCGTGATGAGCACGAGCGAAAGATTGGTTTTGGGCTTGCCGTCCGAAAGCTGGCCGGGCATGACGATGTACCAGTGATTTTTGCGCACCAGCTTCATCAGAGAGGAAACGAACTGCAGAATGTCCTTCTGGGAGCCGTTGCGGGAAGAGGAAGACACCGCTGCACAAGCAGCTTCTTCCGAGGGCAGCTGCCCCAGAATGTTGCGTCCCTTACCCCACAGGGTCAGATCACCGCTTTTCTTTTTTCGGTACAAAGCCGGCAGGGAAAAAACAACAAGGACGGCCAGAACGATCAGTGTAATTGTATTTTGTGTCATTTGGATACCTCATAAGGGGGATTGAAATAGAGAGCATGGTCGCCCATGTTGGGGCCTTGCATGACCACGTTCACGTTGTTCAGGTGGGTAAAGATCGCATTTTGCAGGCGCTCACGGTCGTTGGCGCGGATCGCTTCCAGAATATCCGTGTGCTGCTCAATGATCGTTTCTTTTGCCTCATGATGGATGGAGAGCAGACGTGCCCGGCGATAATGTACATTCTGCGGACCGGTATGCTCCAGCACGAACTCACGGTGGGCCAGCGAATAGAAGATATGGTGGAAATCTTCATCCAGACGGAACACGGTTGCAATGTCATCCATTGCGCGGGCGGTCCGCTGCTGTTCCACAATGGAGCACAGATAAGGATAGATCGCAGTAAGTGCGCCGGAATCGAACGCTTCCAGACAGACATGGGTTTCCAGAACTTCGCGCAGGTAGCGGGTCTGCTCCACCTGCTGGCGGTCGATCAGGCTGACAAAGCTTCCCCTTTTGGGGAACACATCCACAGCACCATCGGCAGCCAGGCGATGTAGTGCTTCACGCACGGGAACACGGCTGCATTCAAACTCGGCAGCAAGGCGCACCTCGCTGAGCTTTTCGCCGGGGAGCAGATCCAAACTGCAGATCTGGTTCCACAGGCTCAGATAGATCTGGTCGGTAGCGGTGAGCATATCGGCAGGGAGAGAATTTGACATAAATGATGTCCTTTCAAAGAAGGTTAAAGCAGGTTTTGATATCTCTTGAAACTAGTATACTTTAAAATCTAAAAAATAACAATATATAAAATATCAAGATTTCAGGATAAATACTGGTCAAAAAGTGGAAAAAGCTGTAAATGGTAGAAAGAATACAAGATTCCAATGATGTATACTAGATTGCATGAAGAGCTAAATCGCGAGAAATGGACGGAAAGACTGTAGAATGTGCATAAAATAACCATAAAAATTTGTGAAATCAGTAAAATTGTATGAAAAGTATTGTTTTTGAGATGAGGATATGCTATGATGATGGCACAGAAAACTAGTATACAATTTGCGAGAATCGCAAAGATTGAACGGATAAACAAGTATAAAATATGGAGGACTTTACAAAATGGATACCTTGCAAAAAAAGATCCTTTGCCCGTCGATCCTCAATCTTTCCACAGACAACATGCGGGAAGAGATCGAAAAGCTGGATGCAACGGACATGGACATCTACCATGTGGACATCATGGATGGCACATTTGTACCGAACTTCGGCATGTCGGTGCGTGAGCTGGAAATGATCCGCCGCATCACCGACGCGGGCCATCACAAGCTGGTTGACTGCCACATGATGGTCATGAACCCGCACCGCTACATCAAGAGGATCGCAGAAGCCGGTGCCGACATCATCTACATTCATCCTGAATCTGAGCTGATCCCCTCCGCTACGCTGGAGCTGATTCAGCTGGAAGGCAAAAAGACGGGCCTGATCCTGAACCCCTGCACCAGCCTTGAGACGGTGAAGGACATGCTGCCCATCACTGATTACGTCATGATCATGGCTGTGAACCCAGGCTTTGCAGGCCGCGAATTCATGCCTTACACGCGCCAGAAATTCATTGAGCTGGATAACTACCGCAAGGAAAAAGGCCTGAACTACCACCTGATGCTGGATGGCGGTGCTACCCGCGAGGTGATTGCCGACCTGTACCATAACTGCAATGTGGAAGGCTTCGTGCTCGGCAAGCAGGAGCTGTTCTTCCAGCAGGATGATTACGCAACCTGCATCGACCGCATCCGCACTTTCTGATAAGACCGATTTTTGTGCCGGGGAAAGGCACCTAAAATAAAAAGAACGAGAACACACGAATCAAGGAGGAAATTTACCATGAAAAAGATTTCTCGCCGTAGCTTTCTGACCGTTGTTGGCGCAGCAGCTGCTACCGCAGCCTTGACCGCATGCGGCGGTTCCAGCAGCTCCACTGCAGCTTCCACCTCTTCCGCAGCTTCCACTGCTGCTCCCGCAGCAACCGCAAGCAACGCTTCTGTGGTGCTCAAGTTCGACCTGACCGTTTCTCTGGAGCATCCCTGGGGCCTTGCAGCTACCGAGTTCAAGAACCGCATCGAGGAGAAGTCCGGCGGCAGCATGACCGTTGAGATCTACCCCTCCAGCACCTCCGGTTCCGAGGCGGACTCTCTGGCCGGTATGCTGGTCGGCACCACTTCCATGACCATGTCCGGCGGCTCCTTCAACGGCTACGCACCCAGCGCCACCCTGCTGGAGGCTCCCTGGGCTTACAACTCTGAGGAAGACGTTCAGGCCATGTGCGAGAGCGACATCGGCAAGGGCATCATGCAGGACTTCGAGGATGCAGGCTTCAAGGTGCTGTGGTATCAGCTGCGTGGTCCCCGTGAGCTGACCTCCAATGTGCCCATCAACAAGGCTTCTGATCTGCAGGGCCGCAAGATGCGTATGAGCGGCAATGTTCTGCACAACAGCATGTGGACTGCCGCAGGTGCCATCACCTCCGCCATCGCACTGAGCGAGACCTTCAACGCACTGAGCCAGGGCGTTGTGGAAATGCAGGAAAACCCCTACGATATGATCTACGATAACAGCTTCTACGAAGTGCAGAAGTACGTGAACCAGACCAACCACGTGTACTCCACCATCTTCAACCTGCTCAGCGTGGATATCTGGAACGGCCTGTCCGAGGATCAGCAGAACATCATCACTGAGACCTCCAACGAGATGCAGGATTGGACCAACGAGTACTACTTCGCTCACAAGGACGAGTACCTCGAAAAGCTGAAGGAAACCGGTATGCAGGTGAACGAGGACGTTGACCGCGACGACATCAAGAACGCCATGATGCCCGCCATCGAGGAGTTCCTGAAGAGCCAGCCGGGCGATTTGTGGACCACCTATCAGGCAATCTGCGATCTGTCCAACAGCTAAACAGACCCTTTAAAAAAGTACATTTTCATCTGACCGTTCTCCAATAGTGGCCGCGCCGTTCTTGATGGGCGGCGCGGCTTGATTTGGAAAATACACACCTGAGTACGGAGGAATATCCAGAATGAAGAAAGTTTTGGACGTGCTGGATAGGCTGTTTCACTATCTGGCAGCCATCGGCTTTGGGTGCGTCACAGTCTGCGTGTTGGTGCAGATCCTTGCCCGCTATATTCCGGGAGTTACCGCTCCCTGGACAGACGAGATGACACGCCTGTTTTTCCAGTATACGATCATGATTGCCTGCCCCATGGCCATCAAGTACCATGAGTACGCATCCATCGATGTGATCGCAGCCCAAACACATGGCACCGGCCGTCACATCCTGAACCTTGTTTCGGATGCGGCCATCCTAATCGTGTGCCTCTTTGGAATCCCGCAGGCACGGACCTATTTCCGTGTTGGCACAAAGTCGCTTTCCACCTCTCTGCAGATCAACCTGGGCATCTTCTATGTGGTGCCGCTGGTCATTTTTATCCTGACTGCAATTTACGTAGTGCTGGATGCGATCAATGAAGTAAATCTGATCAGAAAGGGGGACAAAGCACAATGATCGGTGGCATGTTTATTCTGTTTCTGGTCCTGCTGCTGCTAAACGTGCCCATTGCGTTCTCTCTGGGTGCTTCTTCGCTGTTCTATCTGCTGACCTCCAATATGAACGCGGCGGTCCTGGCACAGAAATTCTATGCAGGCATCGACTCGTTCACCCTGCTGTGCATCCCCGGCTTCATGCTGGCTGGTGCTTTGATGAACGGCGGCGGCATCACCCGCCGCATCCTGAACTTCTGCAACGCCTTCCTGGGCCACTTTACTGGCAGCCTTGCGCTGGTGAACATCGTAGCATCCATGGTCTTTGCCGGCATTTCCGGTACGGCCATTGCGGACGTGTGCTCTCTAGGCGGTATGCTGATCCCCGCCATGGTGGAGGACGGCTACGACGACGACTTCTCGGTTGCAGTTACGGCTGCTTCCTCTGTGGTCGGCCCCATCATCCCGCCCAGTGTGCCCATGGTCATTGCCGGTTCCTGCGTGAGCATCTCGGTTGGCAAGATGTTCCAGGCAGGCATCATCCCCGGTGTCCTGCTGGGTCTGGCACTGTGTGTACCCACCTACATTATCTCGGTCAAGCGCCACTACCCCAAGCACGAGCGTTCCAGCTGGAAGAAGCGCTTGGAAGTTACCAAAGATGCTATCTGGGCGCTGCTGATGCCCGTTATCCTGCTGGGCGGCATCCTTTCCGGTATCTTTACCCCCACCGAAGCTTCCATCGTGACCTGCGTTTACTCCCTGATTGTGGGCGTGTTCGTCTATAAAGAGATCAAGCTCTCGGATGTGCCCCGCATCGTTTACACCAATATGCGCTCCTGCTCTTCCATCATCATCCTGATTGGTCTGGCAAACGTGTTCGCATTCATCCTGACCAACGAGCGCATCCCGCAGAAGGTTGCTACCGCGATCCTGAGCATGACCACGAACCGCATCCTCGTTATCCTGCTGATCAACCTCGTGCTGATCTTTGTGGGCATGTTCATGGAAAGTCTGGCGGCGATCCTGATCACCTTCCCTGTGCTGCTGCCGGTGGCAACGGCTGTTGGCATGAACCCGGTCCACTTTGCTCTGATGGCCATTCTGAACCTGATGATCGGCCTGACCACGCCTCCCGTTGGCATGTGCATCTGCACCGGTGCCCAGATCGGCGGCGTTTCCAGCTGGAAAGCCTTCAAGGCAAATATGCCGTTCCTGATCACCAGCCTGATTGTGCTGATGCTGGTCTCCTTCTGTGAGCCGATCACCCTGTGGATCCCCAGCCTGTTTGCCTGATAACTGTATGATTGAGATAACTATATGATTGATTGGAGGAACTTACAATGAGCCGTACTGTAGTGATTACCGGTGCCGGCGGCGGCCTCGGCAGCATTTTTGCCAAGGAGTTTGCAAAGACCGGATACCGGGTAGCGATTCTTGATTTTAACATTCAAGCAGGCCAGAAGGTGGCCTGCGAGATCGAACAGGCTGGCGGCGATGCCGCAGCATTCCAGGTGGATGTTACGGACAAAGCTTCGCTGGAAAAGGCCCGCGATGCTGTGGTGCAGCACTTTGGCAGCTATGAAGTGCTGATCAACTGCGCAGGCATTCAGGACCCGCTGGCAAAAACCACCTCGGAAGCTTATGCCGCAGGCGACGAAAAGGCAACAGAGGTCGTCAAGGTAGATCCGCAGGCAGCAGATCTGGCCGCAGAAAAGGCCCGCGTTCTGGCTTCGTCCCGTACCCTGTTCAACATCGACAGCGATAAGCTGCTGCGCGTCATGGATGTGAACTGGCTGGGCACCGTGATGGCATGTCAGGTGTTTGCAGTGAACATGGTGGGCCGCGATGGCTGCTCCATCATCAACATTACCTCCATGGCAGCCTACGATGCACTGAGCATGGTGCCTGCATACGCAAGCAGCAAGGCCGCTGTGGATATGTTTACCAAGTGGCTGTCCAACTACCTGTCCAACACGGCAGGCAAGGTGCGTGTGAATGCGGTCGCACCCGGCTACTTCCTCACGCCGCTGAACCATGACATGTATGTGAACCCGGATGGTTCCTACACCCAGCGCTACTGGAACGTGATCCACCGCACCCCGATGGGCCGCCTTGGCGACCCGAAGGAACTGGTGGGTGCACTGCGGTTCTTTGCTGATCCGGAAATGTCTGGCTACATCACAGGCCAGGTCATTGCCGTGGATGGCGGATTCCTGTCCTGCCCGGGTATCTGAAGCTTTGGAAAGGGGAACATGATTATGAAAGCAATTGTTGTAAATGGCCCTGGTGATATGCAGCTGGTGGAGCGCCCTATGCCTGAGATCAAGGAGCCGAATCAGGTGCTCGTCAAGGTGCACGCTGCCGGCATCTGCGGCTCGGATGTGCATGTCTATCATGGCAGCAACCCGTATGCAAAGTATCCTGTGGTGCTTGGCCACGAGGGTTCCGGTGAGGTGATCGCAGTGGGCGAGGGTGTTACCGACCTGAAGCCCGGCGCAAGTGTTGTGTTTGAGCCGATCACCTACTGCGGCAAGTGCTATGCCTGCCGCTGCGGCCACCACAATGTCTGCCGTGAACTGAAGGTTCTGGGCTGCATCGTGGACGGCATTTTTCAGGAATATGTGGTCATGCCGCGCAGCCAGGTGTATGAGTACGATGCTTCCAAGATGACTTATCAGCAGGCTGCTCTGTGCGAGCCGTTCACGATTGGCCTGCAGGCAAACTGGCGCGGCGATGTGCGCCCCGGCGATGTGGTGCTGGTGCACGGCGGCGGCCCCATCGGCCTGATCGTTGCCAACATTGCAAAATCGCGCGGCGCTACCGTGATCGTGTCTGAGCCGAACGAGAGCCGCCTTGCCATGGCAAAGGACTTTGGCGCAGATTACAGCATCAACCCGATGAAGGAAGATCTGGATGCGTTCATCAACAAACTGACCGACGGCGAGGGTGTCAACGTGATCTTTGAGGCCGCAGGCGTTCCCGCACTGCTGGCACATGCAACCAGCCAGCTTTCTCCCGCAGGCCGTCTGGTGGCTATGACCTTTGGCAAGGAGCCGATCCCCGTGAACTTCAAGGAGATCAACGCAAAGGAACTGACCATTCTGGGTACCCGTCATCAGTACCAGAAGTTCCCCGAGGTGGTCAAGATCCTGCCTGACCACCTGAAAGAGGTCGATGAGATCACCACGCATGTGTTCAAGGCAGAGGACTTCCAGAAGGCATTCGATACCCTTGCAGACCGTAACAGCGGCGCTGGCAAGGTGGTGCTGACCTTCGCCTGAGAGCAAGTGCCCCTTACATTATAAAAAGAGAAACAAAAAGGAGCTGCTGCACAGTGTTTGTGCGGCGGCTCTTTTTTGCCTGCGGAGGACTTGACAAGAATGATATAAAGTGATATTATTTTGATATCATAAAGAAACGCTTCCGCACCCTGTGAAGGAGGGAACTGTTATGGAAGAGAAAATTCTGCAGACCAAAAAGAACGGCATGGTCATGCTGCTGCTCACCCTGCTGGGCTATGCTGTTACCGTCCTGCTGTTTTTCTACAGCATCATTCTGCTGGACGAAAGCCTGTTTCCGGGCATCCTGCTCACGATCCTGTCCATCGCATACTGGGTGGCGGGCATCTTCCTGCTCTGCGGCCTGAAGGTGTTAAAGCCCCAGGAAGCACTGGTGCTCACCCTGTTCGGCGATTACATCGGCACCCTGAAGGGACAGGGGTTTTACTGGGTGAACCCCTTCTGCACCGCGGTGAACCCGGCAGCTGGCACCAAACTGAGCCAGAGCGGCGATGTGAACAGCGGCGAGACCGGCATGGCGGCCCTGCTTAAGGCAGGTAACAGCAGTTCCCAGACCGCAGAATCGACCAGCAAGAAGATCTCGCTCAAAATGATGACCCTCAATAACTCCCGCCAGAAGATCAACGATTGTCTGGGTAACCCGGTGGAGATCGGCATTGCGGTCATCTGGCGCGTGACCGATACCGCAAAGGCCGTATTCAATGTGGACAACTACAAGGAGTACCTCTCCCTGCAGTGCGACAGCGCTCTGCGCAATGTGGTGCGCATTTACCCCTATGATGTGGCTCCCAATGTGGACACCACCGGCGACGGCGTAGCCGATGAGGGCAGTCTGCGCGGCTCCTCGGAGGTGGTAGCCGCCCGCATCCGGGACGAGATCCAGAAGAATGTAGCCGAGGCCGGCATCGAGGTGGTGGAAGCCCGCATCACCTATCTGGCCTATGCGCCGGAGATTGCGGCCGTGATGCTGCAGCGCCAGCAGGCAAGCGCCATCATCGATGCCCGCAAGATGATCGTGGACGGTGCTGTGGGCATGGTGGAAATGGCCCTTGAACGCCTGAATGAGAACAAGGTAGTGGAGCTGGACGACGAGCGCAAGGCGGCAATGGTCTCCAACCTGCTGGTGGTGCTGTGCGGCAATCGTGATGCCCAGCCCAT
>ENA-UEPG01001342-UEPG01001342.1-human-gut-metagenome-genome-assembly--contig:-NODE-1342-length-19683-cov-2.921096_pt1 | contig 19683 bp, 14 predicted proteins | sample MGYA00242893_ERZ507902 | MGnify/ENA primary metagenome ERZ507902 (study PRJEB26167, sample SAMN06115491) | human gut metagenome | host: Homo sapiens | place: China:Gansu | collected 2015-04-23... | reverse complement strand
GGGGTGGATGGCTCCGGATTGTCCACCGTGTTGACCGCCACCTGATAGGTGTGATCCACAATGCGGGTGATGTGCTCCGGCTCCAGCCGGTGCTCCCCCCGCAGCAGTTGGGCGCAGTAGTCCGCCGCGTGGGTGTGGCGACAGCAGGCGTAGGGCTTCAGGGAGTTGGTCAGCAGGGCGCAGTTGTCCCAGCTCAACGCCCGCGTCAGCGCCTCCGGGTGGTTATCCGGCGTCATGGCGCCCAGCAGGCCCCGGTCTCCCGCCAGAATGTCCTCCGCAGCGGTAAAGCCCAGCGCCGCCAGGCGTGCCGACCGCAGGCCGCAGAGGGTACCGTTGGCGGTGTGCAGGGTCTTGCTCATGGCGCCGTCCTCCAGAAACTGCCACAGGCCGGCCGCCTGCGTCCCCGCCGAGCCAATGGCGTGCAGCAGTTTCTCCCGGTCCAGCCCCATCAGCTTGCCCGCCGCCACGGCAGAGCAGAGCGCCCCCACCACTCCAGTGGTATGCCAGTAGTGGTAGGAGCCTGGGTTGATGGCCTCCCCCACCCGTGCGCCAATCTCGTAGCCCGCGGCAATGGCAGCCAGCACCTCACGCCCGGAGCGGTGAAGCTTCTGCCCCACCGCCAGCGCCGCGGGGATGGTTACCGCCCCCAGGTGGGTGATAGAGGCGTTGTGCACGTCGTCCATATCCATGACATGGGCGCACGCGGCGTTCAGCGCGGCAGCATGTTCGCAGGAGAGCCGCTCCAGTCCGCTGTTCCAGGCGGTCGCCTCCTGCTGTCCGTCCCCGGCGGCAAAGTAGCTGCGCCAGATACCCCCCTGCGGCTGAACTGAGCCGGCTGCCGCCACGCCGAGCAGATCCTCCAGATAGAGCTTTGCGTTGTCCACCGCTTTGGAGGGCAGACTCTCATAGCGGACTTCATATAGAAAATCGGAAAGCTGTTTTGTAAGCATTCGGACCTCTTCCTGGCTGTCCCATTGGTCCAGCCAAAACGTGCGCCTTTTTGGAATACCGCACCATGTCATTCCGGTATTCCGCGCAATAGCAGGCGCACATATTTTTCTTTTTATGTAGTATTTTTTTGCTAATATTCCATTTTTATCTCTTTTTTGCTTTTTCTCTGGTATACCAATCCGAATTATAGCAGATTCACTCAGCAATGAGAATACACAAAATAAAAATCGTTACATTTGACAAAAGCCGTCGCTTTTCCTTGGTCATAACAGAGAAATAGCAAGTTGCATCTTTACAAATTGTATGCATAAGTGCTATATTGGCTCCACTGGTATACCGATTCTCCAATAAAGCACGCAATTTAAGTCGTTTTGATGGAACGGAAAGGGATATCCAATTATGAAAACAAACAAGCTTATGATCACCTGCGCCCTCTGCGGCGGCGGTACCACCCGCAAGCAGTCCCCCTACGTCCCCCTGACGCCGGAGGAGCTGGTCGCCGATTCTCTGGCCGCAGTTCGGGCCGGCGCCTGCATCCTGCACATCCATGTCCGCGATGACGAGGGCGCGAACACCATGGAGACCAGCCGCTTTGTGCAGGTGGTCTCCATGATCCGGGAAGCCCTGCGCACCAACCACCTGGATGCCATCATCAATGTCACCACCTCCGGCACCAAGTTCTCCGAGGATATGCGGGTGGCCCACCTGCCCATCCTGATGCCCGAGATGTGCTCCTATGACCCTGGTACCCTCAACTGGGCCAACAGCTACATCTTCCTGAACACGCCCCCCTTCCTGGAGCGGCTGGGCCTGCTCACCCAGGAGCTGGACATCAAGCCCGAAATTGAAATCTTTGATGCCGGTATGCTGGGCAACGTGGATTACTACCTGAAAAAAGGCGTCCTGAAGGCCCCGCTCCACTACCAGCTGGTTCTGGATGTCCCTGGTGGTATGCCGGGCAATATTGACTCGATCAACCATCTGGTTTCCAAGCTGCCGGAGGGCTCCACCTGGTCGATCACCGGAATCGGCAAGGCCCACATGCCCTGTATGCTGGCCGGTCTGGCCGCCGGCTGCGACAACCTGCGCGTCGGTCTGGAGGACAACGTGTTTATGAAGAAGGGCGAATACGCCACCAACGCCCAGTTGGTGGAGCGGGCGGTCAAGCTTGGTATCCTGGCCGGCCGTGAGATTGCCACCGCCGCCGAGGCCCGCGAGATTCTCGGCATCAAGCCTGAGAAGGGCGTTCTTTATCAGCCGTAAATTGACTTGGAAAAGGAGAATGCGCGATGAAATACGATTTTGAAACGATTATTGACCGCGATCCGGCCATCCGCGGCACCGGAAAGTACCGCATCATGAAGGACTCCAAGGGCAATAAGCCCCCCAAGGGTATCGTTCCCCTGTCGGTGGCCGACATGGAGTTCCGCACCGCCCCCTGCGTTATTGACGCAATCAAAGCCGAGGCGGACTTCGGCGTGCTGGGCTACCACCGCCTGACCGACAGCTTTCGGGAGTCCTGCTGCCAGTGGATGAAAACCCGTCACGATTGGGACGTTCAGCCCGACTGGATCGTCCCCTTCGAGCAGGTCGTTCCCGCCCTCTATAACGCTGTCTGGACCTTTACCCAGCCCGGCGACGGCATCCTGATCCAGACCCCCGACTACCACCACTTCACCGGCGCCACCGTCAATACCGGCCGCAAGGTGCTGGAAAACCGCCTGGTGGCCGACGAGAAGGGCCACTATACCGTGGATTTCGACGACTTCCGTGAGAAGGCCAAGCAGGCCAAGCTGTTCTTCCTCTGCTCCCCCCAGAATCCTACCGGCCGCGTCTGGACGGAGGAGGAGCTGCGCAGGATGGGTGAGATCTGCAACGAGTACGGAGTCATGGTGGTGGCCGACGAGATCCACCACGATCTGATCCAGCCCGGATACAAGCACATTGTGTATGCCTCCCTGGGCAAAGAGTTTGCCGACAACTGCGTAATCTGCACCTCCCTGAGCAAGACCTTCAACCTGGCTGGCCTGTGCTACGCCAGCATCATCATCCCCAACGACGAGGTGCGGGCCAAGTTCCAGAAGCAGATGGGCCTCCAGGCCTTCATGCACATCGAGCGCTTCGGCCCCGTGGCCCACGAGGCCGCCTACCGCCACGGCGCCGGGTGGCTGGAAGAGCTCATCCAGGTCATCAAGGGCAACTACGAGTATGTCCGCGACTTCTTCGCCCAGCACTTCCCCGGAGTTGTGGTCACCGAGCTGGAGGGCACCTACCTGGTCTGGTGCGACTTCCGCTGCTTCGGCATGAGCGACGCAGACATGAAGGTGTTCCTCACCGACGAGTGCATGCTCTACCTGGACAACGGCACCGACTTCGGCGCGGCCGGTTCCGGCTACCAGCGCATCAACGTCGCCTGCCCCCGCAAGACCCTGGCAGACGCTCTGGACCGCTTCTATCAGGCCGCCAGGAAGCGCGGCATGGCCCGGTAATTTCCCCGGAAACACGACCAGAATGGATTAGGAGGCTATGACATGTTAGAGAAAAAGGTACCGTTTTGTATCGACCACTTCAGCATCGCCACTACCCACCGCGACCGCCCGATCGACCTGGTGACCAAGCTGGGCTTTACCACCGCCGACTGCTACACCGACCGCACCGTGCACTTCATCTTTGAGAACTCCTACTTCGAGCTGTGCACCTATCAGTTGAACACCACCATCACTTGGCTGACCCAGTCCGTCCCCGCCACCAATCTGCCCAAGGTTCACTCCTATCGCCTGAGCGTCAAGGGGACTGACCCCAATCCCATGCGCAACGCTTTGATCGAGGGCGGCATTGAGACCATCGGCGAGATCAACAACCCCTTCCGCCAGCATGTCCGCTACGGTGAGAAGGAGGGCGAGGCCGGTTACCAGACCTTCTTTATTCAGAACTACGAGCCCTTTACCGACATTCTCTTCGGCTGCACCACCCATCTGGCCAAGGAGCTGATCGTCAAGAACGAGACCAAATTCCCCCACATCAACGGCGCCAAGCGCCTGGCCTACATCACCGGCTACTGCGACAGCAAGGAGCGCTTTGAGGAGGCCGACGCCGCCATCTCCAAGCTCTACAACGCCGCCAAGGGGGCCACTGACACCGGCTTCAACCTGGACACCTATCAGCTGGTGGATCACGACGCCTACGTGGCCGAGTTCGGCTGCGAGCCCCGCAACGACGGCCTGAAGCTGCCCATCGTGGCCGCCGCCTTCTCCGGCTGCCACCTGGAATTTGTGGAAAAGCGCGCCTATGATCTGAACCTGAATTACTTCCACAAGGACGGCAAGCTCTATGTGGACTGCCGCCGTACACTGGGTCTGTTCCTCGTGTTCATGCCCTAACTACCTCATGTGCCCATATGGGGAAGGAGTCTAAAATGTCTATTCCCGATCTCGAAACCTATTTACCCAAGGTCATTTCTTGGCGCAGGGATCTCCATATGCACCCAGAGCTAGGACTCCAAGAAGTCCGTACCTCTAACTTGATTGCAGATCTCCTAACAAAGTTCGGCCTTGATGTGCAGCGTAATTTTGCTGGTACAGCGGTTTTGGGAACACTACATACCAATAAACCTGGCAAAACAGTTGTCCTGCGCGCAGATATGGACGCACTTCCAATCCAAGATGCCAAAGATGTACCCTACCGCTCACAAATTTCAGGTGTCTGTCATGCCTGCGGCCATGATGCCCATACTGCAAATCTTCTTGGTGTTGCGAACTATATTTCCGATCATCGTACTGAATTTTGTGGAACAATAAAGTTCTTGTTTCAGCCTGCGGAAGAACTGTTAGAAGTGGCAAAGCTTGTCTGTCAATCAGGTGTGCTGGATGGCACGGATTACATTCTGGGTCAGCATGCAGTACTGGATGTAGATGTCGGTCAAGTTCAGGTATGCTACGGCCCTTCAAACGGTGGTGGTGATGAATTTACTTTACGGCTCCATGGTGTAGGTTGCCATGGTGCACGTCCGCACACCGGTAAAGATCCTATTTTACTCGCTGCAAAAGTTATCGAGGGATTTCAACAAATTATTAGCCGTGAGCTGGATCCATTAAAGGCCGCTGTCATTTCTGTTTGTTCGGTTCAGGCCGGACAGCATGAATCAAAAAATGTCGTTCCGCAGGAGGCTGTGTTAGCTGGAACCGTGCGCACGCTGGAAGAGGATGTACGCACCTATGTTTTGACTCGGATGGAGGAAATCGTAGCTGGCCTGTGTTCTGCAAGTCGTTGTTCCTATACCTTGGAGCATGTTACAAAAGTGCCTCCCTTGACCAGCGACCAGCAGTTGACCCAATTAGTTGAGAACACCGCAGTGGAATTGGTTGGACGTGAAAACGTCCTATACCGCCCTGCTCCCACAATGGGGGTTGAGGACTTTTCCTGGTATACCAGGAATTATAATGCGTGTATGTTCTACTTTGGCGCCAGAAATGTCGAAAAAGGAATTATTACGCGGGGGCATAATCCAAAGTTTGATATTGATGAAGAATGTTTCAGGGTTGCTATGCCAATGTTTATTCTGCTTTCAAAACGGCTGATGCTGGACTAGTTATCGCATTTCCTACTAATTGACAGAGAGAGGGGAATTGTTTTGGAGCTTGAGTATTTGAAAGTCGCAAATAACCCTATTATGTGGATTTCCGTCCTTCCAGGCGTATTGTTAGTAATCGTGCAGGCGATTGTATTATCTCGAAGAGCCATTGTATCCGGAAGAAAAATGGGTATTACAGAGCGTCAGTTTAAAAGCGCGATTCGGAGTTCCGCTCTGGCCTCAATCGGTCCATCCCTAATCATTGTAACTGGAATGATTGCTTTACTCAGCTCCATGGGAGGCCCTATTGCCTGGATGCGATTAGCCTATATTGGCGCTGTCAACTTTGAGCTTTCTGCCGCTGATCGGGCCGCCTCTGCTGTCGGATGTACCTTGGGAACCTCTAACATGACTATGGAAGCATTTGCCTGCGCCGTATATACCATGGTAATCTGCTGCCTTGGCTGGATTCTTGTTTCTGCCCTTTTTGCACACAAAATGGGTGACTTGCGTGACCGGGTAGCTGGCAACAACAAAGCAAAAATGAGTGTCATCAGTGTCGCTGGCGGTATGGGCGCTTATGGCTATCAGTGCTTTAATCGCGGCATTGTTCTCGCCGGCCCCGATGCACAAACAATGACGGTTATTTTTGGTTTTGGTATTATGTTTGCCTTGGCAATCTATGGTAAAAAGAAAAACGTGGCATGGGTTAGAAAATTTGGAATGATGATCGCCATGTTTAGCGGTATGCTGCTTGGATCCTTTTTCTTGTAAGGTTAATACTTCCATCGCTTGAAAGGGGTATTTCTATGACAGAAAATAAACCAAACACTTCCTCGATTTTTCACACAGACTTCTTGCCCTTTGCCATCCGCTGGGGGCGTGGTTTAAGTCTTTTTGGAATCGTTTTAGCCTTTGGTCCATGCCTTGGATTGGCCGTTATGGGTATTTTCCCATCTGTTAGCGGTGTAATGGCTGGTATCGCCGCTCAGCTCCCCGCAGTAGTCGCTGCATATTTCTATGAACCAATCTCCTACTTTGCCATACTGGGTATTGCAGGCACTTATATGGGCTTTCTTTCGGGAAATGTAAATAACATGAGAGCTCCCTGTGCATCCATCGCTCAGAGCGCTGCTAACGTCGAAGAAGGTAGTGACGAAGGCGGTATCATAGCCACTGTTGGTATTGCTGTCTCCATTTTTATCAATATTGCCTTCCTGACAGTCGGTGTTATTGTAGGCAACTATGTTGTTAGTCTGTTGCCTCAGCATGTTTTGGATGCGTTAAATCTATTGCTCCCGGCTCTGTTTGGCGCACTCTTTGCAAATCAAATTGTAAAAAAGCCAAAGTTAGCGCTTGTCGCCCTCCCGATTACGGGTATCATGGTCCTAATGAATAAGCTTCAGCTCCTTTCCTTCCTCCCTGGCAAGCTGGTTACTCCCATCGTTATGCTTACCTGCGTCTTCGGTACAATGGGAATCGGACTATTTCTCGCCAGTAAAGGTAAAATGGATTAATTGTTATATAAAATACAGAAAGCGAGGATCAATCACACATGAAGTCCGCCTTAAAAAAGGTGTCGCTGATCCTGGCCATCTGCTTTGTAGCATTTCACCTCTACACCGCAGCGTTCGGCACTATGCCGGGCATTGCGCAGAAGTCGATCCACCTGGGCTTCCTGCTGGTGATCTTCTACATCAATGCAATGGTCGACAGCGAGAAGCGTTGGGAGCAAATTTTTCTCGGTATTATGGCACTCTTCGCCCTGGGCGGCTGTGCCTACATCACCATCCTGGATGAAAACCTGCAACTGCGCGCCGGAATTGTGTACGCCAGCGACATTCTGTTTGCCATTCTTCTGATTATCGCTATCTTTGAGGCGTGCCGCCGGAAGATGGGCAATCCCCTGGTCATCATCACCCTGGTCTTTGTGGCCTACGCCTTCCTGGGCAAGTATATTCCCGGCTTCCTCAACCAGCCCGGCATGACGCTGAAGAAGTTCACCTCTTTGGTCTATCTGACCACAGACGGTATCTTCGGCTCCCCCCTCTATGCCTCGGCCTCCTATGTGGTCCTGTTCGTCCTGCTGGGCGCTATCATGAGCGTCTCCGGCATCGGCGACTATATGACCAATCTGGCCACCTCCCTGTTCGGCCACATGCGCGGCGGCCCCGCCAAGGTGGCTGTGGTGGCCTCCGGCTTCTTTGGCTCCATCAGCGGCAGTCCCACGGCCAATGTCATCGGCACCGGCACTTTCACCATTCCTATGATGAAAAAGAACGGCTTTGAGCCCGAGTTTGCCGCGGCGGTTGAGGCCACCGCCTCCACCGGCGGAGCCATCATGCCCCCCATCATGGGCTCCACCGCCTTTATTATGGCGGAAATGCTGGGCATTCCCTATACCGCCGTGGCAAAGGCCGCCCTGATCCCTGCTATTCTCTACTTCCTGGCCGTCCTCTTTGGCGTGGATATCTATGCCGCCAAGCATGGGCTGAAGGGCATTCCCCGCTCCCAACTGCCCAAGGTACGCAGCATGCTCAAGCAGATTTACATGCTTGCCCCCCTGATCTTCCTGATCTTCTGCATGGCCGTGTTCAATATGACCATCGTGCGCTCTGGCCTGCTGACCATCATCGTCACTCTCGTCCTGGTGGAAATCAACCCCAAGACCCGTATGACCAAGGAGCAGTGGCTCCAGATTCCTGTCCAGACGGTAAAGAGCGCCGTTTCCGTCGGCATTGCCTGCGCCATGGCCGGTATTATCAGCGGTGTGATCATGGGCAGCGGCCTGGGCTACCGCATCTCCTCCATCCTGACCAGCGTGGCCGGCACCAGCATGCTGCTGCTGCTCGTTCTGACGATGGTTGTCTCCCTGATCATGGGCATGGGCGTCCCAACCACGGCGGCCTATCTGGTTCTGGCCTCCCTGGTAGCCCCCACGATGATTCAGTTGGGCATTCCCCCGCTGGCCGCCCACATGTTCATCTTCTACTTCGGCTGCATCTCCTCCATCACCCCCCCTGTGGCGCTGGCCGCCTATGCCGGCGCCGGCCTGGCCGGGTGCGATCCAAACAAGACAGGCTACAAGGCGTTCCGTCTGGCCTTCTGTTCCTTCCTCATGCCGTACTTGTTTGTCTACAATCCGGTACTGCTGATGGAGGGCGGCGTGCTGGACATCCTCTGGAGCCTGGTTTCGAGGGCTTCTTCTTCCGCTGGAGCCTGAAGTGGTTCGAGCGTCCGCTCATGATACTGGGCGCTGTGATGCTGATTGTGCCCGGTATGGTCACCGATTTGGTAGGTATCGCCATCATCGTGGTGGAGTTTGTCACCGAGTTCATGTTTAAGCGTTCGGAGAAGTTCGTCCCCGTTACCGTTTCCCAGTCTACCACGTGACATTTTCCCCCGGGTGAATGCCATTGGAGAGAAAAAGAAAAGGAGATATCGTTATGAAAAAGCTGTCAAAACTTATGTGTCTGTTGCTGGCAGTCGGTATGCTGATGGGAATCGCCTCCTGTAGCAGTGATGCTGGAGAGGGGGGCGGAGGCTCCTCCGGCGGTACGGAAACCGTGCGCATCAGCTGCGGGCCCCTGAACGGCTATCAGAACGTCCTGTATAATTCCATTGCCGACATGATGAACAAAGCCAACCCCGGCAAGTACAGCTTTGCCATTGAGGCCTCCACCGGCTCCGCCGAGAATGCCCGCCTGCTGGCTATGGGCGAAACCGACTTCGGCACCATGGGCATGGATATGACCCTGTCCTGCTACAATGCCGAGGGCGAGTTTGAGGGCCTGCCCGCAGAGCAGATCATGCACGTGGCCACCCACTCCGGCACCGGCGCGACGGTCCACGTTATCACTTCTGCGAAGTCCGATATTAACAGCATTCCCGACCTGGCCGGCACCAAATTCGGTGTCACTGCCGGCATGATGGCCGGTTACCTGGACGATGTTCTGTGGGCCTACGATATGACCACCGATGATCTGGGCAGCGTGGTAAACCTGTCCCTGTCCGACCTGTGCACCGCCCTCCAGGACGGCAATATTGACGCCTTCCTGTACGCCACTCCCGCCCCCGGCACCAACTTTACCGACCTGGCCATGTCCTTTGGCATCAAGGTCGTCGACATCGGCCAGGAGGCCGTTGACAAGCTGATGGCCGAGAAGCCCTGGTACCACACAGTGGTTATCCCCGCCGGCACCTATGACGGCTGTGATGAGGATATCACCACCTTTGCCCAGTACACCGCTCTCTGCGCCCGTGCCGACGTGCCCGAGGAGACCGTCTACAACCTGGTCAAGACCATGATGGAGAACGCCGATGCTCTGGAAGCCGTGCATAAGAACGCCGCCGGCACCTGTCCGGAGCGCGGCATCGAAGGCGCCCTGATCCCCATGCACCCCGGCGCCGAGCGCTATTACAAAGAGGTCGGCGTGCTGGACTGATCCCCAATTCCCTTTCAAATTCCCTCCAGATTGAAGCAAGCGGTACCGCCCATCCGGGCGGTACCGCTTGCTTTTGTCACCGCAGGAATCAATAGATCCCCGTCAGCTCCTGATAGAGATTTTTTGCATAGGAGTCAGTCATACCGCTGATGAAGTCGGTCACCAGCAGCAGCCGCAGATAGAGGCGGTACCCCTCATCCTTTCCCTCTGCGTCGGCCCGGTAGCAGGCCAGTTGATTTTCGGAGAGCAGCTTGACCAGCTTTTTCTCCGCCGCCGTGGGCCGGTATTCCTCGGGGGCGTCGTCGCCGGCATCCAGGTAGAGCACCGCCGGGACAAACCGGGACAGCAGGGTGGTGAGTATGGTCTGGGCCGCCAGCTCCAGGGTGAGAATTCCCTCCGAGTCGTAGGCAAAGCGACCCATGGCCGCCTTCAAAATACGGATGGAGCCGCCGTGGAAGGTGCCCTCCATGATCTCCCGCCGGAACGTCCCCTCCATGATGGCGGAATAGGAGTCCGTCTGTCCGGCGCCGTAGGGGACGAAGCCAAAGGCGGCGGTATACATGAGCCAGTGGCGGGCATAGGCGATCCACCGCTGGAAGGCCGCCATGGAGCTGCTCTCCCGCTCGCGCAGGCGGGTCAGCTCGTCGATCATCTCGGCGGATTTTTTGACCTGGCCGCCGTTGAGGCCCCAGTCGTCCTTTTTCGCCTCCAGAGTGTCCCGGAAGAACCGCTCGAACTCGTCCAGGGTGAACAGGCCCTTCTTGTAGGCGTCCTCCAGATCGGCAGTGGCATAGGCGATGTCGTCCGCCGCCTCCAGAATATAGGTCAGGGGATGGCGGCAGAAGCCCTCCACCGTCCGGGTACCGGTGGCGGAGGCCAGCGCGCCGAAAAGCGCCTCCTCGGCCTTGTAGTAGCCCAGCTTGTGGAGCTTCACGTCGGCGCTGGCCTTGTCTACCCGGGTGGAATCCACCGGGTACTTGACCAAGGTGTTAAGCACGGCAGGCATGAGATCCATACCGAAGGCGCTGTCCACCCGGTACACCTTGGTCAGCAGGCGCAGGGCCTGGGCGTTGCCCTCGAAGTGGCAGAGATCGGCCTTCATCTGGCGGTCCAGCCACTGGGACAGGTGCCTGCCCTTGTAGCTCAGACGGTCCAGGTGGCTCTTGAACCAGTCGCCGATGACCACCTCGCCGAAGTGGCCGAAGGGCGGATTGCCGATGTCGTGAAGCAGTCCGGCGCGCACATGACGGCGTTGGCCGCGTCCCGCGCCTCGTCCTCCGTCATGGCGTAGGGGGTGCCGCTCTTGTTTTTGCGGATATTGGCGGTAATCATGGTGGCAAGCTGCTTGGCCAGCGCCGAGGTCTCCATGGAGTGGGTCAGCCGGGTGCGCACAAAGTCACTCTTGTCCAGGGGAAACACCTGGGTCTTGTCCTGAAGACGGCGGAAGGGCGCGCTGTTGACAATCCGCCAGTAGTCCAGCTCAAAGTCGTTCATCGGGTATTTGGACAGGTCGTCCGGGATGTCCAGCGGTTCCTTCCGCCGGGCATACAATAGGATCTTCCATTCCATTGGTTCCCCTCCTTTTCTTTTTCTCTATGTGGCTTCGGCAAAATGGAACACCATTCCACAACGTTTTCTTTATTATAGCATAAAATCCCTCTGAAAAAACAGCGGCGGCGTGTTTGAAAACCTTCACTTTTTCAAACACGCCGTTGTAATTACATAATATACCACAGCTTTCCAGGAATAACAAGCGCTTTTGCTAGAGATATACGCTTTCTTGTTGTCAATTTTAGCTTTTTTCGACAAGTAATTTTACGGACTGAAAAAGTGAAATTTTTTAAACATGAGGCGCGATATCCCCAATATTCATAAGAGAGGAGTTTTAAAAACATGAAAAAGCGATTGTTATCCCTCATTTTGGCTTTATGTATTATAATTTCTTTTTCTCCTTCAACTCTGGCTGCAAATCTACCGGAGGTAGACGTGCGGACGGAGGGGCTTACCCCGGCGCAGCCCCAGGAGGCGCCCGCAGAGAAGCCGAGGGACGCCGGCGCGGAGCGGCGGACGATTTATGTCTCGAACGAAGGTACAGAGGAGGACGACGGCGCGACCGCCGAAACGCCGACCACGCTGGCCCGTGCAACCGAATTGGCAAACGAAGGGAAAAAACCGGTCGAAATCGTGGTCTTAGGACAGGTATCAGTAGATACCTGGACTAGCCCCACTGTAGAGACTACTCTTCGAGGCGGGGACGAGAACGCGGAGCTGCTGTTTGAGTATTGTTCGGCCTCGGATGGAGCGTACAACATCAGTCTGGCAGATGCCCTGACCATAGATGACATCAAATTTAACTGCAACTATACGGATTATTTTTTTAGCAGATATTATGGTACCTATACCATCGTTGCCAACGGTTATCCGTTGGTCATCGCCTCGGGCGTGCAGTGCAGCTATTATACCGCAGACACCATTGTTGACGGTAAAACATGTAGCACATCCAGCTGCTATGTGATTGGCGGAGGTCTGGACGAGGATATCACCGGCGGCACTCATGTGGAGATTTATACCTCCTTGCCGCTTACCTATGTATACGGCGGCGGAGTGAATGGCTCCGTGGAGAGCAATGTTTATCTGCACATTGAAAACTGCGGTAAGATTCAGCATGTGCGCGCTGGTGGTTACGCAAATAAAAAAGATGCCAAAGTCAACGGAAATATAACGTTGGACTTTATCAACTCAGTCACCGATAATCCTATCTATGGCGGCGGATATGCGCGGTCGTCCTATTCAGCGGAGGTTACTGGTTCAATTTGCATAAATCTGTCCGGACTAAATAATGGCTTTGGCAGGCCCATTTACGGCGGCGGGTATGGGAAAAACGCTCCAGTAGTAGGAAATATTAGATTTAACATTTCGAATACTAAAATGAACAATAATGCGGCCGCTATCTATGGCGGCGGGTACAACAGCGACGTAACAGGAGACATCTTTATCCATATCAAAGAAAACAGCCTTATCTCAGAGGAAACCGTCTGGGGCGGCGGAACCGGAGATTCCACCATAACAGGTGGTGTTACAATCACCGTGGATGACAGCAGTGAGGTGATCGGTGAGATCCGCGCTGGAGGCAATGAAGGCGCGGACGTGATCGGCGATGTCGTAATCACAGTAGCCGGTGGCCCCCAATCCGCCTGCCCGACCATTTTTGCGACCGGTAAAGGGGAGGACAAGGATAACCCGGCCCAAGTTGACGGCAATGTCTCCATTACTCTGCACGGCAGCCGGGCCAACGTATACACACTGGACAAGTTTGGCGAAGTGACCTCCGACCATGCGGTTACGATTATCCTGGACGACACTGACGAGCTAAGCGGCGCAGTTCGGGGTGATTCCAAGCTGGGCCAGCACCTTTATAACTATGAGAGAAACACCCCCACCCGTACAGGAAACGGCGCCAGCGTCATCGTCAAAGGCGATTACACCTCTACCGGAATCCACGGGTTCCCTGAGGTTGTAATTGAGGACGGCGGCATCCTGCGCGAGCATCTCGCCTCCGGCGAGACGCTGTTTGACGGCGTGGAGACTGTCACCATTCAAGAGGGCGGCGCGCTGGATCTGCTGCAAAGCAACGAGATTTCCGGAAACTTCACTTGTGCAGGCACATTGAAAATGCCTGCGCCGATCGGCGCAGAAGCAGATATCTGCTATTTGACGGCGGGCGGCAATGTCACCGTGCAGGAGGGCGCGGCCTATGTCCCCACTAAGGATAACGGCGCGGCCGATGCGGACTACGTCAAGGGCGATGTGTTCCTCAAGCAGGGAACAGTATACACAGAGCCGTCTGCAAAGGTTGACTTTGCCGTCTCCGAGGCCGGTCAGGCCAAGGAATACTTCACGGATGACCGAGCGGTAACAGACGAGTCCGACATCACCCACGAGTGGTTTGTCGACCAGACCCAGTATGTCACCATCCGCCCGGCGGACATTACGGTTTACACCGGCGGCAACAGCTATGACGGCGTCACGGACGAGAACGGCCAGATTGTCAGCGGCAGCGGCTATCTGCTCACCGTCCCGGAGGAGATTAACGATATGCTGGAAGGCCCTGGACAGGCGGTTGACCTCGCCGGTCACCTGACCTTTACCTATGGCGCCGGCGAAACCGTCCGGGCCTGGGATATTCAGCTTTACAGCGGCGGCGCTACCAGCACCACCGACCCGGTGGACGGAATCGCCCGTTATATCTACCGGATGGAATCGGTAAAGGAAGGCCAGGATCCCGTTCGGCTCCAGTTTACGGATCCAGAGACCGGGGAAGTCAAGATCAGCGACGAATTCGAAGTCTCTGCCATCGAGCAGAACAGGACCTACTCCATGACCATCTACTCCGGCGGGGTGGATCAGGACCTCGTAAAGGCGGTGTTCAAAGATATTCCCGAACATTCCGACGAGACATTTACCTACCCGGTCAAGATTGAAGAAGGCGCCCTCACCATTCGCGGTGCGACAAAGGAGGGCGTCACTGCCCCGGTGGAGGACAAGGCAGACGATGTGACGGGGGACGCCATCACCGCGGTGGCCCCGGCGGACGTTACGTACTACGTCAACGACAGCCAGGTGGAGATCACCGACAAGAACGCCGTCCACCTGCTGACCGACGAAGTGCTGGACGACCAGGTGCTCATTGATCACATCAGCAATGAAATCATCGGGTCTGATACCGGCATCCCCAACGGCGACTATCTCTACGAGTTCCAATACCTGGATCTGGTGGACAGCAGCAACGGCAACGCCTATGTGACCCTGGGCGACGGCCAGACGATAGATCTCTACTGGCCGGTGCCCGACGACGCCGACACCTCTGCGCCCTTCTATATCGTCCACTTTGACGCGCTCGACCGCGACTACGAGGGCGCGGCGGACGAACAACTGAAGGAGAATCCTGCGGAGAAGCTGGACGGCACACTGGTAACCCTGAACGGCAAACAGTATATCAAGTTTGCCACCGGCAGCTTCTCCCCCTTCGCGCTGGTCTATCAGAAGGAGTCCGGCGGCGGGGACCACGGCGGCGGTGGTGGCACCACCTACTACACCCTGCGCTATGAGAGCAATGGCGGCACCAAATACAAGGACGAGCGGTACCGACGCAATACTCTGGTGGAGCTGGACAAGGAGCCCGTCCGGGAGGGCTACACCTTCACCGGCTGGTACGCCGACAAGGCCCTGACCGAGCCCATCGACGACATCCGCATGACCTCCAACAAGACCGTGTACGCCGGCTGGGAAAGGACCGGCGTGCCCGACCGGCTCAATGGAGACGACCATTTCGCCTACATCATCGGCCGGGACGACGGCTTGGTTCACCCTGAGGCCCCCATTACCCGCGCCGAGGTGGCCATCATCTTCTTCCGTCTGCTCACCGACGAGGCCCGGGACGAGTACCTGACCGAGACCAGTCCCTTTGCCGACGTGGCCTCCGACGCGTGGTACGCCACCGCCGTGGCCACCATGCAGGCCATGGGCATCGTGGAGGGCCGCAGCCCCTCCGCCTTCGATCCCGAGGCGCCCATCACCCGGGGCGAGTTCGCTGCCATCGCCGCCCGCTTTGACAGCGATCCCTACCACGGCGACGACCGCTTCTCCGACATCTCCGGCCACTGGGCCGCCGGGTACATCAACCAGGCCGCGGTGAAGGGCTGGGTGGAGGGCCAGCCTGACGGTTCCTTCGCCCCCGACCGCAGCATCACCCGCGCCGAGGCCATGACCACCATCAACCGCGTCCTGGGCCGCCTCCCCGAGACCGCGGATGATCTGCTGGACGACATGATCGCCTGGCCCGACAACCCGCCGGATGCCTGGTACTATCTGGCGGTCCAGGAGGCCACCAACAGCCACGACTACGAGCGCAAGGCCGACACTGTCCACGAAACCTGGACCGGCCTCCAGCCTGCGGGAAACTGGGCTCAGTACCAATAACCTTCACAAAAAGAACGGCCCCGGAACCCGTCGGTTCCGGGGCCGCTCAGCCTGTCGAAAAAGTCTTTTCGACAGGCTGAGGGACTTTTTGAAACCTTTTGAAGTTTCAAAAAGTCGGTTGACCAAACGCAAAAGACAACCCTGACGGTTTTCTTTCACACTATCTTTCCCTCCGAAACCTTCACCCGGAAGGTTTACCGATAGCCTCAGCGGCCCCGGAACCCGTCGGTTCCGGGGCCACTCTCTGTTTCCACATACGGACGGGCCGTCACAGGCGGTAGATGCGGTGAAACTCCTCCTCCAGCCAATCCCGAAAGTCCGGGTGGGCGATGGAGATAAGGGCCTTGGCCCGCTGCGGAACCGTCAGCCCCCGCAAACAGACCGCGCCATACTCGGTGGCCACAAAGTGGGTATTGCTCCGGGTAAGGGTCACCACGGCCCCCTCCGGCAGTACCGGCAGTATACGGGACTGGAGACGCCGCTCCCCCGTGTCCGGGTCCTTTGCAGAGTAGGTGGAGCGCAGGGTAATAACCGACTTGCCCCCCGGCGCCATCTGTGCGCCTACGGCGGTGTCCACCTGTCCGCCGCTGCCCGAGATCTGCCGGGGCCCCACACTCTCCGAGGCGCACTGGCCGGTGAGATCCACCTGGAGCGCAGCATTGATGGAGGTCATGCCCCGGTTGGCCGCCAAAACAGACAGATCGTTGGTGTAGCTCAGGGCCTTGTGGAGGATGGTGGGGTTGTCATCCACGAAATCATAGAGGGCATGGCTGCCCATGGTAAAGCACGTCACCGTCTTGCCCCGGTGGAGGCTCTTGCGGCTGTTGTCCGCCGCGCCGCACCGGAGCAGCTCCATGGCCGCGTCGGACATGGCCTCGGTGTGAATACCCAGGCCCCGCTTGTCCTTGAGCTCGGCGGCCAAGGCGTTGATGGTACCCCCAAAGCCGAGCTGGATGGTGGCCCCGTCCTCCACCAGCTCCGCCACCACCCGGCCAAGCTGGCGGTCCACCTCATCGGGGGGCTGGGGTGAAAGGGCGGCGGGGTAGCGGTCGGACTCCACAATGGCGTCCACCTGGGAGACATGGAGGGTCACGTCCCCGAAGATCCGGGGAGCACAGGAGGCCACCTCCACCACCACCCGCCGGGCGCGGGGGAGCACCTCCAGCTCAATGCAGGCCGAGCCCGCCAGGGAAAAGCAGCCATGCTTGTCCATAGGGGAGACCGTGAGTACCAGGCAGTCGTACTCCGGCGCCCCGTGGGTCCAGTCCCTGGCCGCATTGCGCAGGTGGTTGGGCAGAAAGGCGCAGCGGCCTAGGCGCTGGGCCTCCTGCTGGTAGGTGTTGTAAAAAATCGACTCTATTTGAAAGGCGTCCCCGCAGGCGGGGTCGGTAAGCAGAGCCAGGGACTCCAGGGGCAGGTAGTTGAGCACCCGTACCCCGTGGAGCTCCGCCGCCCGCCGGTGGAGGGCGGCGGCAAAGTCCACTGGGAGCAGCGGGCCGCCCGCCAGATAGACGGTGTCCCCGGAGCAGATGCGGCCTGCCTCCGCCTCCGCGGTGGTGCGCCGGCGGGCATATTCCGCCTCAAACATGGGAAAGCACTCCTTTTCTTGCACAGAGGGCGGGGCAGCCAGGCTGCCCCGCCCTCTGAAGATTGATTCAGACAGGAGAATTACGCGTACTTCTGAAGCGCAGCGGCGCCCTTCTCGGTGATGCGCAGCTTGCGCTTGAACAGGCCGCCCTCCACCACGTAGCCGCGGCGGGTCAGGTGGGAGCAGATTGCGGACATGCGCATGGACTTAATGCCGTTTTTCTGCACAAACTCCGCCTGCTGCTCGGGGTTCTCCTTGACCACCTTCAGGAGCTGGACATACAGGGGGTTCAGGAACTCCTCTGCCATCTCGGCCTCCTTCCCGCTGAGGGCGGGCAGGGCCGCCAGCCCCTTCTCGGTGATGGTAAAGGTGTAGAACTTGGAGCCGCTCATGCCGGCACGGACCAGGTAGCCGCCCTGATCCAGGTTCTCCACGGCGGCGCCGGAGGTCTTGGAGTCCACCCCCAGGGCGTCGGTCAGGTCGGACATGTAGCAGTGGCCGATGCGCAGCATCTCCAGAATCTGCTTTTCCAACTCGCCCAGCTTGACCTCCTTACGGTTGGAGGCGGTGGGCACCCGCTCCCAGCCGGGGCGGCCGTAATACTTGGGCTGGCCGAACAGGGAGGCGATCACCGCCACCACCAGGGTGACCACCAGGCCCAGGGTGGCCAGATACACATAGCTGTTGATGGAGAACACCTTGGTCAGGTCCAGCAGGGTGAACACAGCCATGGTGGCCATGCCGCACACCGCGCCCCACAGGGCGCCGCGGCCGTTAAACCGGGGCCAGATGGCGCCCAGGCCCAGCAAAATGGCGGGGGGCACCAGCCAGCAGTTGGCAAAGGCGAACAGGTAGGTGGGGCCGCCGGGGAACTGGCAGAGCACGAAGGTGACCACGCCGATGAGCAGCATGATGATCTTGGACATCTTCAGGCTCTTCTTTGCGTCAGCCTTGGGGTTGATCAGGCGCTGGTAGATATCGCGGTTGGCCACAGCGGAGGCGCCCAGGGCGGAGGTGGAGGCGGTAGAGATGGATGCCGCCACGGCGCTGATAACCACCAGGGAGCCAAACAGAGACACGAAGGTCTTGGCCACATAGCCGTAGGTGCCGGTAGGAGCCACGGTACCGCCGTTGAGGGTGAGCTGCTCGGGATAGAACGCGCCCATGTAGCCGCCGATGAAGCACAGGGGCACCATGAACACCACAATCAGGATGATGGCAGCGGCCACGAAGGAGCGGCGGGCCACCTTCTCACTGCGGCAGTTGGCGACCTTCATCCAGTAGTAGTTGTTGCCCCAAACCAGGGCTACGGCGAAGCAGATAATGAAGTTAAACACCGAGGGGTAGGTCAGCTTCATGCCGGGCAGCGCCCCCACAAAGCCCTGGCTCATGAAGTCGCCGGCACCCCAGTTGGCGCTGATGGCGTCCAGCCAGCCGAATCGTCCGGCCAGGATGAAGAAGGTGGCGGGCACCACAATCACGCCGATGAGCACCTGGAACAGGTCGGTGATGGTGGTGGCCCACAGGCCGGAGACAAAGGTAAACACGATGATGACAGCGAAGATAATAGCGGTAATGGCCAGGCGGTTCCAGCCGGTGAAGGCCGCAATGTTGTCCACACTGGACACCACGTTATTGGCCATAATGCCGCACATGCCGATAACGGAGGTGATGGCCACTACGGAACGGGTGTGCCCGTCGTAGCGCATCTCCAGAAACTCGGGCAGGGTCTGGGCGCCGCTGCGGCGGACAAAGTTGGAGTACAGCAGGCCGAAGATCAGCAGGCCGCACACCGAGTAGATGACACCCCAACCCAGGCCGCCCAGCAGGCCGTACTGAATCGTGAAGCCGGGGGCCAGTGTGACCGTGGTGCCGGCAAAGCCGATAGCAATGACGCCCACCACGTTGATGGGGGTGGAAATCTCACGGCCGGCCAGCACGAAGTCGGAGGACTCCTTGACCCACCGCTTGCTGATCAGGCCTGCGCCCAATAGAAACGCGCAGAAAATGACAAATATGACGACAAATATGACGTTACCCACGTTTGTCCCTCTCTTTCATATGTATGGTTGTTTACACTGACACAACAAAAGGGTTACTCCACGAAGGCCACCACACGGGCCCAGCCGGCGGAGGCGGCCTTGATGCTT
>ENA-UEPG01001333-UEPG01001333.1-human-gut-metagenome-genome-assembly--contig:-NODE-1333-length-19838-cov-4.107636_pt1 | contig 19838 bp, 15 predicted proteins | sample MGYA00242893_ERZ507902 | MGnify/ENA primary metagenome ERZ507902 (study PRJEB26167, sample SAMN06115491) | human gut metagenome | host: Homo sapiens | place: China:Gansu | collected 2015-04-23... | reverse complement strand
CTTTGTTCCGGTACCGTGTGAATATTCGTGAATCCCCAGTTACGTAAAGAGGCAGGAACAAGTTCGTAGGTAGTTCCATGTAGTGGGGTAAAGACGATTCTCAAGTCGTGTTCTTTTTGTATGGCTTCCGGTGAAAGACTTAATGTTTTCACTTTATCCAAGTATTTTTTGTCAAAGTCTTTTCCTAAAATGGTGATCATTGCCGGTATACCCTTGAATTTAATATCCGAAACTTGCACCTTCTTTACTTCATTGATCACGTTTTTATCATGTGGGGGAACGAGTTGTGAGCCATCGTCCCAGTAGGCCTTGTAACCGTTGTACTCTTTCGGATTGTGAGAGGCGGTAAGAATGACACCTCCTTTACAGCCTAATTCTCGGATGGCAAATGACATTTCAGGCGTGGGGCGTAAGTCCTCAAACAGGTAAACGTGTATGCCGTTGGCTGAAAAAATATTGGCAGCTGTTTCTGAAAAGAGCCGGGAGTTATTACGGCAGTCATGACCGATACACACGGCTTTCTTTTCATTCGAGAACATCTTGTTGATGTAGTTTGAAAAACCTTGTGTAGCAGCACCTACCGTGTAGATGTTCATTCGGTTGGTTCCCACTCCCATGATTCCTCGTAAACCACCGGTTCCGAATTCCAAATCGTTGTAAAACGATTCGACTAATTCTGTCGTGTCCGTGTTTTCCAACATGCGTTTTGCTTCGGCACGTGTTTTTTCGTCATACGCCTTGTCCAGCCACTTTTCGGCTTTGGCTCTGGCTATTTTTATGATGTCATTATTTTCCATAAGTGATCATTATTATTTACCTTCTTGCAAAGTTAGGATTTTCCTAAATGAATAATATGGATTTTGGAATTAAATTGTTACGTTTCAGCGAAGAAATTTTTGGGGAATAAAAAAAGCCTCGTATCAAACGAGGCTTTTTTATATAGCTAAAGCTTAAATTAAAATTTCTTCTCTTTAATTTTTGCTTTCTTTCCGGTAAGTTCACGGAAATAGAAGATTCTTGATCTACGAACAACACCTCTCTTGTTCACCTCGATTGCATGAATGTAAGGAGAATTGAAAGGGATGATTCGTTCTACTCCAACGTTACCGGACATTTTTCTAACCGTAAAGGTTTTGGTCGTTCCCGTACCCTTAATTTGGATAACAACACCTTTGAAAATCTGAATACGTTCTTTGTTTCCTTCTTTAATTTTGTAATGTACACTGATGGTGTCACCCGTGTTGAATGAAGGAATTTCAATAGCGTTTTCCTGAGCAAAAGCCTGTTCCGCAATTTTAATTAAGTCCATTGTCTTTATTTTAAAAAGTTTATTTATCGAACGCAGTATTACGACTTTTGTCTTTTATGTAAGAGACTACGTACGTTTCAAAATTGTGTGGCAAAGGTAGAAAAATAAATATTCCGATGCAAACATCGGAATATTTATTTTGTAGTGTTTATTCTACCACCTCAAGTTTTTTACCTGTCTGTTCGATAATCATTCGGAGATACCATTCCGGTAAAGCAGGCTGTTCAACTTTCGGGTTTTTCTCTCCCGGGATTGCGGTTTTCACGTTACCATCCATGAATTTACAGAACAGGTAGCCGTAGAAATCTCTCCACGTGTCCACCAGATGATTTCCCGTGCGACAGGAGAAGTCCGTGATAAATTTAATCGCTGATTCTTTGTCTTGAGCTAACATCTCTTTTGCTCCGGCATCGATCATTTGGACGAAATTCACGTATTGTTGTTCCAGCGCAACTTGTTTTGCACGAATTTCCGGGTGAATCAAGTTATAGCGTGTGTACGCGAAGTTTGTTACTTGGTTGAATACCCAGAAGGCTGCTTTATTGGTGAATTCCATCATGCTGCCGTTACCAACAGCGAAAGCAAAAGGTACTTCCGTGGCTGCTGAATACATCGGGAAATACACGGAACTGGCTGCATCATCAACTCCAAACCAAAGGATTCCTCCGATTTCATCAGGTAACCAACTTCTACATTGTGCTACAAATGTGAATCCGGTTTGTTGGGTTGCTGTTGCTCTTTCGTGAACATATTCTTTCCCGTCTACTTTGAAACTCATCGGACGCCATCTGTACGGACATTCGTACGGGCCGGCTCCCATATCCTTGCTCATATCCAGTTCTGTTCCTTCCAGGTGATCGCGCATGAAATCCATCACTTGCATCACGTCTACTTTCTCGCTGGGTTTAATCCATAACGGCATACGGTTGGTTGCGTAACCTTTGCTATCCCGTTGAATGTTTCTTCCCGTGGCGTAATCCCAGTATTGAGCCATGTCCGGGTTCACGGCATTGAAGAATGCCCAAACACGGATTTCACAGGCACGAGCCCCGCTGAAGTCAACCGGAGCGTAAGTATCAGAGAAACTGAAGTCTTTATTTTTCCCATCTTGAGGATAGAACCCTTTTTCTTTTGCGAAAGAGATTACGTCCTTGGAATACACGGTGGTGATATTGGGATCGTAAATCTTGTTCATTTTGTCGGAAGAGATAGAAGTTTTACCTTCTAGCGGGAAAGTCGTGATACGAGCTTGGTTCGCGTGGGCGGAAACATACCCGTCCGGTACCATACGTGCTACCCAAACAGCTCCTTTTTCTCCTTCTCCTTTACCGATGATTTCGATTATCCATACTTCGTTCGGGTCAATGATAGAGATCGACTCTCCACTGCTTGCCCAACCGTATTTTTCAATCAAGTCGGTCATTACCACAATGGCCTCACGGGCATTTTTCGCACGTTGTAACGTGATATATATAGCGCTACCATAATCTATAATAGCTCCCGTTTGGGATTCCAATTCTTTACGTCCCCCGAAAGTGGTTTCGGAAATAGCGAGCTGATGCTCGTTCATGTTTCCTACCACGTTGTACGTGTGGGCTACTTGCGGGATTTTACCCATAAATTTGCCGGTGTCCCACTCGTAAACATCGAGCATACTTCCGGCAGGCCAGTCTTGTGCGGGCCAGTGATACAATTCTCCGTATAAAACGTGGGAGTCGGCCGAATAAGTGACCATTGTCGACCCGTCTTTCGTTGCTCCTTTCGTGAATAAAAAGTTCGTGCAGGCCATCGTGTATGTGGTGCAGCAAACTAACGCTAGTGTAACCAGTAAATGTGCTTTTCTCATTTTTAGTTATTGGTTTATGATTATTTTGATAATTATCGAATTCTGTCAAAAGATTTGAGCAATTTGATATCTTTAAGTATTCCCTTTATGGCCAAGTAGGTAAAAATAATACAGATCACGGGCAATATAAGGCTGAATTTATAAAGAATCTCGGCATTCATTTTATTCGCAAATTGATTGATGTGATACCACATTAAGATAATGGCACCGATCAATAGGATGATTTCCACGATACATAAACGCAACTGGAGGAAACGTTTTTTGAATAGGAACACGTTCACCAAGGGAATCCCGATCGTGAAAATATTCATGATTAACAAGGCCCAGTAGTGGGCTTGTAGCACGCTGTTTTCTCCAATGAGAACTACGCCGTAAGTAAAAAAGTTATAGCTCGCGTCATTCGGGATAAGCAATTGGGCGATCGGCACGTACAACGGAATCGTCATGATGATAGCTACCACGAGCAAGTAAATAGTTTGAATCCTTTGAATCATAATTAATAAGTGATTAACGTATGAGAGAATTTAATGTATATTCAATAAGTTTCTTCATGTGCGGTTTGTAATCGGCCGAGGCATCCCCGTTGGCCCGGTTGGCAATGATCAGGCAAATCGTGGTGGCCCGATGGCCCATAAGAGCGGCCAGCCCGGCAATGGCGGCACTTTCCATCTCGTAATTGACAATTTTGTAATTCCCGAATTCGAAACGGGCAATCTCGTCATTCACTGTCGGCATCTCGATCGGTAAGCGAAGCACTCGGCCCTGTGGCCCGTAGAATCCGTTTGCCGTCAACGTGACGCCTTTCACGGTAACGCCTTCCGTGTGTAATTTGTCCACCAGTTCGTCAGATGCTTTTACCGCGTACGGGCGGGCTGCTAAGGATGTCCAGTGACACTCATTGATAAAGGCCTCCTCGAAAGCGGCATCACATACCATTTCGTTATCCCGGTAGAAACGCAATACCCCGTCTATGCCGAGGCTCATTTCCGAGATCACGAATGAATGTACGGGTACATCTGCCTGCACGGAACCGGAAGTCCCGATTCGTACTATATTTAATGTCTTCTTTTCTGCATTTATTTCTTTGGTGTGCAAGTTGATATTGACCAAAGCATCCAGTTCATTCATCACGATGTCGATGTTATCCGCACCAATTCCGGTAGAGATAACCGACAGGCGGTGTCCCTTGTAATATCCGGTGATGGTACAGAACTCCCGGTCGCTTTTCTTGATGTCTATTTTCTCGAAATACGAGGCAATCATTTCTACTCGGGAAGGGTCACCCACGAGGATCACTTGTTCTGCCAGATCTTCGGGATGAAGGTGGAGGTGAAAGACACTCCCGTCAGCGTTCGTGATTAATTCTGATGATTTTATTGGCTCCATATACTGTTTACTTTTTGAGCAACCAAATTTAGTAAAACAAATAATACCGGACAAATGTTTGGGGTTTTTTAATCCTGTCGCTCCGGCTGGCTTAAAAAGGTACAGGTTACAAGTTAAGTCTTCGACTTAAAATCTGTAACCTGAAACTTATAATCTATAACTTAAAAGTCCGGCCATTTTTGCCGGACTTTTATTTATTTTGCGTAATTTATAGCACGTGTTTCTCGAATTACCGTGACTTTCACCTGTCCGGGGTAGGTCATTTCATCCTGAATCTTTTTAGCGATTTCGTATGAAATTTTCTCTGCCTCCGTGTCAGATACCTTTTCACTACCAACGACTACCCGCAATTCGCGGCCTGCTTGGATGGCGTAAGTCTTGACCACTCCATTATAAGAAAGTGCAAGGTCTTCCATCTCTTTTAGTCGTTTGATATATGACTCAACTACTTCCCGTCTTGCACCCGGACGCGCGCCTGAGATGGCATCACAAGCCTGAACGATTGGGGCTATCATCGTTGTCATTTCAATCTCCTCGTGGTGAGCACCAATAGCGTTGCAAATATCCGGTTTTTCCTTGTATTTTTCAGCTAGGCGCATACCGAGGATTGCGTGCGGTAATTCCGGCTCGTCATCAGGCACTTTACCAATATCATGCAATAATCCGGCACGTTTTGCTTTCTTCACGTTCAAGCCTAATTCTGCGGCCATGATGGCACAGAGGTTGGCTGTTTCGCGAGCGTGTTGTAACAAGTTCTGCCCGTAAGAAGAACGGTATTTCATTTTGCCGACCAACCGGATTAATTCCGGGTGCAACCCGTGAATACCCAAGTCGATGGTGGTGCGTTTTCCAGTCTCGACGATCTCTTCCTCGATTTGTTTTTTCACCTTGTTTACGACTTCCTCAATCCGTGCCGGGTGAATACGTCCGTCGGTAACTAATTGGTGAAGTGAAAGGCGAGCGATTTCTCGTCTTACCGGGTCAAATCCGGAGAGAACAATTGCCTCCGGGGTATCGTCCACGATGATTTCAACACCAGTGGCTGCTTCCAGCGCCCGGATGTTACGTCCTTCCCGTCCGATGATACGTCCCTTGATTTCATCCGAATCAATATGGAATATAGATACGGCATTTTCGGTAGCGGTTTCCGTGGCCACCCGTTGGATGGTTTTTACTACGATCTTTTTCGCTTCCATGTTTGCCGTCATTTTTGCCTCTTCCATAATCTCGTTCACGTATGACATCGCTTCGGTTTCGGCCTCGTCTTTCAAAGAACTGATGAGTTTTTCCTTTGCCTGATCGGCAGACATCCCGGAAATGGCTTCCAATTGCTCGATTTGTTGTTTTTTGAATTTATCCAGTTCGGCGTGTTTCTTTTCCAGTAATTCTTTTTGGGCCTCTAGCGTCTCCTGTTGTGTCTCCGCGTCTTTGATCTTGCGTTGACATTCTTCCATTTTACGAGCCAATTCGGCGTCTTTTTGTTTTAGCTTGTTTTCCGCGAGAAGTATTTTGCTGTTGCGGGCATTCACTTGTTTCTCGTGTTCTGCCTTTATTTGCAGGAATTTCTCCTTTGCTTGCAAAATTTTGTCTTTTTTAATTACTTCCGCCTCTGCTTCCGCTTCCTTGATGATGTTTTTGCTCCTGTATTTCAAGGTCATGTTGATTAGCAGGTATCCTAGAACGAATCCCACTATCAGAGCAATAACACCGGTAATTATTATTGTTATCATATTCGTAACTTGAATTTATAGTTATATAATATATTTTGGTGTTTTTTGTTTATACAAAAAACCCGCATCATTTCTTCTTTAAAAAACCCCTGTTAGACACGGGTAGAGCTGCCGTCAGATTCAAACTTCCACCGTCCCGAAGGAACCCCGAAGGGTTGAGGCCTGTCTTTGGCTAACTAAGCTTCACTCTAATTGGTTAAGTGTTGAGTTTTCCAGTTAAATACGAAATAATGCGGGTATATCTATTTCCTTTTCAAAGAACTCTTTCTTTTTTACTCTTTCACAACTTCGTCGAGCCTGCTACTAATCTTCTTCACCTCGTCCAATACCGGCTCCACGTCGTTTCGCCTTTCAGCCTCCAGCATCTTTACCGTGAATTGTAACGCGGTAACAGCTAGAAAATCAACGGGATCAGCAGTTGCGTACTTTTCCCTATATTTTGCAATCTTACTATTAATCAGCTGTGCAGCTTTCCTGATCTCCTCTTCTTCCTCTCTCTCTATGGTCAGAACGCAGGGCCTACCGGCTATATTTAGCGTAATAGTAAGTTTATCATTCATATTTAATTATTCAAAAGAGCAATACATTTATCAATCTCCCGCACAAGTTGGCTTATTCTATTTTTGGCCTCGGAACTTCCTTCTCCGGTCGAGATAGCAGCAGCCACCTTCAATGTCTTGATTTCTTCATGTAATTTCATGTTCTCACTTTTCATCCGCTCGATTTGAATCCTGAGTTCTTTCATCTCTGAATCCATCTCTCTGTTTTTGTCCAGTGAGGATATATATAGTTTTATCAGTCGTTCAACTTTTGTGTTTAGCTCGTTAATAACGGCATCTTGTTTTGCTGTCATAACATAATCTTTACACCACAAAGATAGAATAATTTCTTTTAAATATCAATAGTGTTATTAATTTTGCAATGGATTTAATGGTTTTTTTATGACAAACAAAATAATGTGGAGAGGGATTGGAGCTTTGTTGTTGATGTTACTTCTTTTATCATCAAATGTTTGCGCGCAAACTGACACGTTGCTTTACCCGTTGAAAAATGTTCCGCTACTGAGTGGGAATTTCGGAGAATTGAGAGCGACGCACCTGCATACCGGGTTGGATTTTAAAACCGGAGGACGGGAAGGCCTACCGGTGATTTGCGTGAAAGACGGTGTCGTGGCACGTGTAAAGGTTTCTGCTACAGGGTACGGAAATGCCCTGTATCTGGAACACGAGGGGGGAATAACCACGGTGTATGGTCATTTGAGCCGTTTTGTACCCCGAATTGCGAAAGTCGTGAGAAATATACAATATAATAAGGAGTCATTCGAGGTGGATGAGAATATGTCGGGCTATGAACTCCGTTTTCGTGCGGGAGACACGATTGCCTATAGCGGGAATACCGGTTCTTCGGGTGGTCCTCATTTGCATTTTGAGGTGCGCGACACGAAGAGTGAACATGCTTTGAACCCCTTGCAGTTCCTTTCGGTGAAAGATCAGACTGGGCCAAACGTGCGGGGTGTTTACGTGTATTCGGTTTCGGACGAGGGAACCCGGACTCCTGTCCGCCGGGTGGAGGTGAAAAATATGGGTAACCGGGTATTCCGGGGAGGAAAGATCGGGGTGCCTGTCGGCATGGTCGGGATTGGGATACAATCTGATGACTACATGAAAGATTCTTGGAATAAATTGGGTGTGTATGATTTGAGCGTGAGTGCCAACGGGCAGGAGGTTTTTAAAATGACCATGAACGAGCTTTCTTTTGACCAGGCGTTTTTGGTTAACGAGTTGAAGGATTTTCATCATTACAGGGGAAACCGCTTGGTTTACTTGACTTTCGGGAATTATCAAGGGCAGTTGTTGCCCGTTCGTAATCAGAACGGGGGATTTATTTCGGTTGAGAAAGACAGTGTAGTGGATGTTGCGGTTGATTTATCGGATATTAATGGGAATTGTTCCAGAATCATGTTCCAGTTATGGGGTAAATCTCCCTTGCGGGAATTGGTATTGGCAGATGGGGAAAAATTATTGATGAATCACCAAAACGATAGCTTGAAAAAAGAAAAATATACTCTGTGGTTGGAGGCAGATGCTTTACCCTATCCGATCGTGTGCAAGCCGGAAGTGTCTTCCCGCTTGAGAGATAGTGTCGAGACGATTGAGGTATTTTCTACTGGGAAACAAATATACCCGTTGATGAAAAATGCCCGGTTGGTGGTTGACGGGAAGTTTCCAGGAAAGTCTGTGATTTGTTTGTTGGAGAAAAATAATCGTTTTTCTGCTTTGAAGACCCGATGGTCGGAAGAGGGGCTTGAGGCATTTCCCCGGGTGTTGGGTGAGTACACGGTTCGTCAGGACACGGTTTCCCCGGTTATTCTTTACATGGGGAAGGTCGGGCTGAAAATCCGATTCCGGATGGTTGACGACTTGTCGGGCATCTCTTCTTATCGGGTTGAGGTGAACGGGAAATGGTGTTTGTTCACGTATGATGCGAAAAATCGCCTGCTGGAAGGTAACATAAATGAACCCGTTTTCGTGAAAGGAAAAAACAGGCTTGTCTTGAAGGTGGAGGATGCCGTGAAAAATATTGCTACCTTTGAGACGGATATTTATAAAAAGTAAAAATAACAATGAATATAGAAGACGCAAAACAACTGGCAAAACAAGGCGATCGGGAAGGAGCAATTGCCATGCTCCGGCAAATGTTAGAACAGAATGAAGGAGAACGGGAACTCGTGCTGTTGGAGCTGGGTGTGGTGTATAACGCCATGGGGGAGACAACGCAAGCGATAAACCATCTGAATGAGGTGATGCGTATAAATCCTGAAAATACAAAGGCGAAGGCCTATCTGGATATGATTAACGGGATTCTTGATTATTATTGTAAGGACTTGTTGAATCCCTGATGTACCCCCGTAATTCTCTTGAAATACCGAAGTAATAATCTCGCATGATTCTTTCATCCAACTTTTCGCTCCGTTGCTCGCTTATTGGGAATGGGTTATGAAAGGGCGATGGAAGGGAGTTGAAAGGGCGTGAGGAGATTATTACTTTGGTAAAAGTTTGGTATTACACTGGCTTTAAGCTATGCCAATCTATGCTTCTCTTGGTTGTTTGCTGATAGTTCATTTAAACCACAGAGCATTCGTCCTGCATTTATCTTCGATAAAATTGATTTTTTATACGATTGTATTTGTAATTTGAGTGTGTGGTGTAGTATATTAGCTATCTGGAAAAATAGACTTGTTGGGCAGGTAAGGAGGGGGAAGTCTATGAGAAGGGGGATGACAGCGGCGAGCGAGTTCCCTCCCCAATGTTACTTGGCTTTACACTCTTTGATATTGATTCTTTTTTTTCTTGCAAATTTGTTTTCTATATTTGTCGGAAAATTAGCGTGTTGATATGAGAGATGCGACTTTCTTGGATGAAGTGAACAGGAAGAGTGAAAAGGCTTGGGAAGAACTCTATCGTTATTATTATGCGTCTTTATGCAGCTATGCAGAACGATTGACGGGTGATGTGGCGGTGGGAGAGGATATTGTCCAAGAATGTCTAATTCGTATGTGGCATGCACCAATAAAGTTTCCTAAATTGGCATCCTTGACCGCATGGCTGTACAAGAGCGTTTACAATGCGTCCATTAGTGTATTGCGTGAAAAATGGACTCGGGAACGAGTGTTGCAGGATTTACCGGATAGTTTTGAGGACGATGAAGAGGAGGCTCGTGTTGCGGCTTTACGTGAGGAGATCATTAGTCATTTTTATGAGGTGTTAGCTCTGATGCCTCAACAACAACAGGATGTTTTGCGGGCATCTTTGAAGGGATTGAAAGTTGCAGAAATTGCCGTTCAGTTGGGAATCAGTGAAAATTCTGTAAAGACACAGAAAAAAAGAGCATATCTGTTTGTGAGGGAGCATTTTGATGAAGGAGATTTATCCGTTCTACTTTTCTTGTTATTCGGCCATAAGCCAGAATCGTTAAAGTCGTTTCTGGATTGCTAATTTTTTTTCAATCTTGTCACCCGTTTTTAATTTTCTTGCGTTTAAAGGCGTAATGATTAAAATAGGAAAGATGAAAAAATTAGTTTTTTTAGTGCTGTTGTTGGTAGCAGTAACATGGAGTGTTAATGCTCAGAATAGAAGTATTAATTTTGAACAAACGAAAGAGTGGAAAAGAATTGTAAAAAAAGCCAAGAAGGAAAAGAAGTTGGTTTTTATTGATTGCTATACATCCTGGTGCGGGCCCTGTAAGATGTTGGCAAGTAAGATATTTACTCAAGATGCTGTTGCGGATTTCTTTAATGAAAATTTTGTGAATACGAAATATGACATGGAAAAGGATGTCGATGGTGTTATGCTAAAAGACAAATTTGGAGTGAAGGCTTTTCCGACGCTGGTGTTCGTTGATCCCGAGACACAAGAAATTGCTCATTGTATCGTAGGGGCCCGGAAGGCTGAAGAACTGATTGCTGAGGGTGAAAAGGCGAAAGACAGGGAAAATAATCTTCGTGGTATGATGAAACGTTATGCTGCGGGGGAGAGAAGTGCGGAGTTTTTAATAGCCTATATGTCCACGCTGGCTGCGGCGTATCAGAAAGATGAAGTTGATAAGGTTGCGGTGGAATATTTGAATACCTTGTCTCTGGAGGAATTAATGACGAAAGAAGGATGGGGGTTAATCAATCAATATGTAAAAGATCCGTTGTCTGCCCCATTAAAGCAGGTGATGGAAAATCGTTCGAAATTTTATACGGTGGCAAGTAAAGTTGTAATTGATGATAAGCTGGAGTATTGTATTAATGTGGCTGTGGGACAATTAGTAGATTGGGATCCGGAATCGGGTGTTGCTTTTGATGAAGGCCGTAATAGGGCATTAATAGACTACTTGCAAAATATTGATTTCTTTGTTGCAGCTCCTACCGGGTTAGCAAACCTTTATACGGCGGGTTATGTCCGTGAAAGAGATTTCCGGGGATTGTTGAACAAAATGAAGGAGGTGTTAGGTTATAATATGTTCCGTAGTGTTGTTAGTAAAGGACGATATTTGCAGCGTAATTTTGAGGCATTGTCTCGGAGTGAGGACAAGGCATTATTAGAAGAGGGTATTAAGTGGATTGATTTGCTATGTATGTCAACAAATGAGTATTCTTCTAAGGCTAAATTGATGAATTCTAAAGCTCTTTTACAAATTAAAATTGGGGATACCGAGGGTGCGGCCAAGTCAAAAGTGGAAGAGGAACAATATATGCAGGAGGGGCAAAAAAAGAGAAATGAACGCCTGATGCGAATCCGAAATAATAGTTAATGGATTGATTTATGCATTTTTCTTGTTCGGTAGATAAGTGAAGAGAAAATAACCATCGGAATTTTAATTGTTTTTTCTCAATCTTGTCACCCGTTTTTAATATTCTTGCGTTTATTAGTACAAAAAATTAAATCATGGAATGGGAAGATATAGATCGGAAAGCTCAACGAGAGTTATTGCAGATGATAAAGGAGGCTACTGAAGACGAGGAAAAGGAAGAAATGTCAGAAGTAGAGAAACATAGGCTCTTTTTCGTTGATGATCTGGAGAATGAGTGGAAAAAGCGTAGGAAGTATGACTATAAAAAAGCATTTGGTAAGATTCGACGAGCAAGATATCAGCGAATCGGCTTGCGTTTGGGTGCGGCGGCTTGTATGTTGGGTGTGATGTTGGGAAGTGTCTGGATGTTAAGGGTGTATAATGAAGATGTTGAGGCTCATTTAACCGAGGGAAGACGGGAAGATTCACGGCAAGTTGTATTGAGAATGAGCGATGGTAAGCAAGTTGTGTTAAACGGACAGGATAGTGTAAGCTTACGGGAGGACACGTGGAAAATACAAGTAAATAAAGGGAAGGTGGATTATTCAACCCAACAACAGGTCTCAATGGATAAAAAGGTAAAATATAATGTTTTATCTGTACCTGTCGGAGGAGGATACCAGGTAATACTGGCAGATGGTACCTGTGTTCATTTGAATGCCGGAAGTGAGCTGAAGTTCCCGGTTACTTTTTCTGATAGTACACGAGAAGTATATTTGAAGGGAGAGGCTTTTTTTGATGTTGTGAAAGATACTGAACATCCTTTTGTTGTGAAAGTTGGTTCGATGAGCGTAAAGGTGTTAGGAACTCGTTTTAATATTAACGCTCACCGTGTGGATGGTGTGTATGAAACGACTTTGGTGGATGGAAAAGTAGAGGTGAGTGATCGTGCCGTGACGAAACGGGTAATTCTTTTCCCGAACCAGCAGGCACGGTTAAAGGATGGACATTTGTCTGTATACGATGTAGATGTTTCATTATACACTTCGTGGGTAGATGGTAAATTTTATTTTGAGAAAGAGTCTTTACAGGAAATTGCGGCTCAGCTGGAAAGATGGTATGGTATGCATTTTTTCTTTGTGAGTGAAAAGTTGAAACAGGAAAAATTTACAGGAGTGGTTCTGAAAAATTATACGATAGAACAAATTCTATCTATAATAGAAAAGACGACGAATGTGAAATTCTCGGTTGAGGGGCAGACTGTGGTGGTGAATTAAAAAAAGAAAACCGGTATTTGCTGGTAACAGATACCGGTGAGCTTAAATAATTTTCCGGCTGATTTGGAAGTACATCCGGAAGATGTCAAACTTTAATTACAAAAATATGAATAAATTTCGAATCGATGGTGTTGGACTTAAAATTCCTTGCCGAAAAATTCTTTTGAGTATGAAATTAACTTTGTTTTTGATGTGTTGTTTTGTATTTCAACTGCAGGCTGCGGTTGAAGCTCAGAATCAAACGGTATCATTAAAAGTGGAAAATGTTTCGCTAGCTGAAGCCATCTCTCAACTGAAGAAGCAAACGAAAATGGATTTTTTCTTTTCACATTCAGTGGTGGACGTGGATCAACTGGTATCGTTGGACTTGCAAAACGTGTCGTTGAAAGAGGCGTTACAACGTTTATTGGGAAAGACGTACACGTACGAGTTCTTGGATGGAATCGTGATCATAAAGCCCTTTCAGCAAGCGCAAAGTGAGGTGCAGCAGCAAAAGACGAGCTTGAAGGGGACGGTGAAGGATGTAAATGGAGAACCATTACCGGGTGTGACTGTAACTATTAAAGGAACTTCCTTGGGTGTCGCTACGGATATTGATGGGAAATGGGTGTTGGAGATTCCGGAAATGAAAGAAGTGGTGTTGGTGTTTTCATTTGTTGGGATGAAATCACAGGAGATTCGTCCCGGTTCTCGTACGGAGATTGATGTCATTTTGGAAGAGGATACGAAAGAGATGGAGGAAGTGGTGGTAACAGGTATATTCATGCGTAAAAAAGAAGGATTTACCGGTTCGGCAACGCAGGTCTCCGGGGAGGAGCTTAAAAAGATGTCCTCTGGAAATGTTTTGAAAGCTTTGGGGATGATGGATCCTGGATTTAAAATGAATGTAAGCAATATAGCAGGATCCAATCCTAATGCCGTGCCTGATTTTCAGATGCGTGGACAGGCTAGTTTAGGAAATTACACGTCAGATGATGTGGTTGTGCTGCGTGGTGATGCTAATAGTCGCCCTAATCAGCCTTTATTCGTGTTGGATGGCGTGATAGGAGTAAGTGCAACAGCTATTATGGATTTAGATCCGGAACAGGTGGAATCAATTACCTTGCTAAAGGATGCCGCAGCGACTGTTATTTACGGGTCTGAAGCGGCCAATGGAGTTGTCGTAGTAGAAACGAAGGCTCCGGTTCCCGGAAAATTGCGGTTTACTTACAACGGTAATTATAAGTTAGAATGGTCGGATTTGAGCGTTTACGATTTGATGAACGCAGAGGAAAAGTTGAGGGTAGAAGAATTGGCCGGATATTACCAGAGTATGGATGATATGGGGTTACAGAGTTATTATAATAAGATAAAACAGGATGTGTTGAGCGGGGTGAACACGTATTGGTTGGCCGAGCCGGTGCAGACTGCTTTTGCACATCGTCACGGACTGACGGTAGAGGGGGGTGATAGGACTTTGCGATATAAACTTTATGTAGGGGCAAACTTGGCTCCCGGCGTAATGAAGGAAACGAATTTAGATACAAAAACCGGAAAAATCGATTTGAATTACCGTAATGGTAAAATTATGATTAATAATTCATTGACGGTGGATTACTCTAATGGAACACGGGAATCTCCTTACGGAAGTTTTTCTGATTATGCATTGGTGAATCCTTACTACCGTAAAACGGATGAAAATGGTAATATTAAGCAGGTGTTGGATGATGGACGGGTTGGAGATGGTCAGACGGTTAATAGTTGGGTTGGACAATATACAAAACCCATATTGAATCCACTTTATAACAAATTGTTCGAATCTAAGAACGAGAGTCGGAGTTTTCAACTACGGGAAGCGTTGAGAGTGGAGTATTTGCCGATAGAGGCTTTACGTTTGAGCTTGGATTTTTCTTTATCAAGGGGGGACGGTACAGTAGAGGTGTTCAAATCTGCCGCACATAATGACTTCTACGAGGTAAAAGATCCGGCAGAAAAGGGAAGTTATGATTGGACTAAGAATGAAAATACGACTTATCGATTGAGAATTTCCGGAGCTTATAATAAAGTGTGGGGAGATCATTTGTTGTCGGCGAATGTTAGTTACAGTATTAACGAGAATGTTTCAAAGTCGAATGTATTGTCTATGAAAGGTTTTCCGAATGATAAGCTGAGTGAAGTTTATATGGGAGCGGAATACGAGAATACATCAGGTAGTGAGAATACAACTCGGTCTTTGGCTTATATCATGACCTTGAATTACGCGTGGAAACAGCGCTATGCGGTTGACTACAGTATGAGTGTCAATGCTTCTTCGGAGTTTGGTAAGAATAATCGTTATGCTCCCTTCTGGTCTGCCGGTGTACGTTGGAATGCGGACAAAGAAAGTTTTATTCAAAATCTGAGAATATTTGATGAGCTGGTCGTGAGAGGTACTTATGGAATCACCGGGTCGCAGGGTTTTACACCTTATCAGTCGTTACAGATGTATACTTATTCCAATTTGATGCAGACTTATAAGGGGTCGGATGTTGTTGGTGCGGAAATTTATGGGCTGGGAAATCCGGATTTGAAATGGCAACAAACTCAAAATTATAACGTGTCGTTAGATTTTACCCTGTTCAATAATATTTTCAGTGCAAAATTGGAGTATTACGAGAAATACACGAAGAATACTTTGTTGGATTATTCAATGGCTCCTTCTATCGGTTTCTCCACGATGAAGGAAAATTTAGGAAAGATTTCCAATAAGGGGTATGAAATATCTTTGCGTGTAAGGCCTTATAGTGATCCTTCTAAGCAAGCTTATTGGGATATAATTGTCAATGGAGCGCATAATAAATCCCGGATTGAAGAGATTTCAAACGCATTGAAGGTGTTGAATGAGAAACAAATGGCTGTTGCTGATGGGGATACGAATGAGGATGGAACTCAAAGAGCAGAGCGTAAACCATTACCTCGGTATGAAAACGGTTATTCACAAACTACTATTTGGGCTGTACGTTCCATGGGAATTGATCCCCAGACCGGACGAGAAGTATTCCTGACACGAGACGGTCGGTTAACGAATGAATATTCTTCAGTAGATCAGGTTCCGGTGGGAGATACGGAGCCCAAACTTGCCGGAACGATATCCACGACGTTTACTTATAAAGGGTTTAGCCTGACTTTAGCGGGGCAATATCATTTTGGCGGTCAGGTGTTCAACTCGACATTGATTAATAAGGTTGAAAATGCTAACTTACGTTTGAATGCGGATCGGAGAGCTTTATATAGCCGTTGGCAGAAACCCGGAGATCAGGTGCTTTTTAAAGCGATAGATGGTAATATTTACAAGACGGCGACCAAGGAAAGTTCACGTTTTGTGATGGATGACAATGAATTTTATTTTTCCACGATAAATTTGTCTTACAGGGCAGATAGTCAAAAATTTGGTTGGATGAATCGTTTGGGAATTACTTCAGCGACGATCGGGATGTATATGGAAGATATTTGTCGTTTTTCTACCGTGAAGATGGAACGTGGTATTAACTATCCATTCTCTCGTTCGGTTTCAATGTCATTGAGTTTGATATTTTAAAAATGATGGAATATGAGAAAATATATAATTAGTATTTGTTTGGGAATGATTTTCTTCTCTTCTTGTTCGAATTGGTTGGATGTCGAACCAAAGACCATGGTTGAAGAAGAAGAGTTGTTTAGCCGGGAGTTGGGATTTAAAGAGGCCTTGACCGGTTTGTATATCAAGATGGCTCAATCCAGCTTGTATGGAGAAGATTTGACGATAGGTTTTATGGATGTCTTAGGACAACGCTATCAGAACACAACAAGTGATGGATATCAGAATGCATTGTGGTATTCCTTCCCCTCGACAAAGACGGAAAAGTATACAGAGAGAATTTGGGGAAATATGTATAATTTGATTGCCAATGTGAATAACCTCCTATATTATTGTGACGCAAAGAAACAAGTGTTGACGACGGAAAACTATTATGAGATTATCAAAGGTGAGGCGTTAGGGTTACGTGCATTCCTGCATTTTGATTTGTTACGTATGTATGGGCCGATAAATTGTAATTCAGCAACGAAACGAATAGCCTACCGGACTCAGTTCGATTCGGAAGTTGCTGTAATACAGCCAACGAACGTGGTGATGGATAGTATTATTGCAGACTTGAAAGCTGCTGAGATTTTGTTGACCGGAACAGATCCTTTGAATTTCGATTTCCCGACCAAAGAGTCGGAAGAGGAAAGTATGGCTGGTGATCGCTTTTTGACCTACCGTCATAAACGGATGAACTTGTATGCTGTGAAAGCGTTGTTGGCGAGAGCCTATCTTTATGTCGGGAATAAAACCGAGGCAAAGAAATACGCAAACGAGGTGATTAGCAGTTCTTATTTTGACTTAATAGGTGATACAAACGATCCGCTAAGGTCAAAGGAGATTCTTTTTTCTATTTACGTGGATGATTTCAATAAAGATAATAAGCTGGCCGGGCACTATTCTATTAAATCAGAAGATTTTTTTAATGAATTGTTTGATATCGATAACGAAGGAGCGCAGGACGTAAGGGTGCGTCCGGGGGTGGCATTTAATTATTCGACAAATGGTATCACGATGAAAAAGTATGAACAGGAAAATTTGTGGGTTTCCACGCAGGGAACGATCGTGTTAGTGCGCTTGTCGGAAATGTATTATATCATGGCTGAATGTGAGGATGAGCCTGCAGATGCGGAAGTCTGGCTGAATCAAGTGAGGAATATGCGTGCTCTTTCACCAGTGGAGTGTACGGAACAGAATCTATTGGATGAGATTGAAAAAGAGTACCGGAAAGAGTTTTATGGAGAAGGACAATTATTTTATTTTTATAAACGTCATGGCTACCGGACTTTCTTACATTGTCCGCTGGAAAATATGACTGAGAGTAATTACATGTTTTCGTGGCCGGAAAATGAGGTTTTATTTGGTCAAACGAATTAATGGACTGGAATATGAAAAGAATTTTAAGATATACCCTTTGGGTGACAATTATCGTTTGGGTGTGTAGTTGTCAGGAATATAAAATGGTGGAGTACGGAGAAGGTGGTCAGATTAATTTTATGGGAAAGAATGGGAAGCTTTGGACGGATGATACTTCTTTCTTTCACTATAATAAGAATTTCGGTATTAATGTGGATGGGGATTCCCTGAGAGCAGATACAGTTGTTATCGGGGTAAAAGTCAGTGGAGTGACGACGGATTATCCTCGTCGAGTTGTGTTTAAACCGGTATCTTCTGGTGAACATGGTGTGGATGTGGCGTTTTTGGATGATTATTATGTATCTGCTGATAGTAGTGTGGCCACATTCAGTGTGGAGATAAGACGTCCGGCAACACGAGGAACAGTTTATTCGACGAATCTAGAGTTTGACTATGATCAGTCGGATTTTGAAGCCGGAATTTCAGAGCGGCAGGTATTCAGATTGACGGTTCGGGATTCGGTAAGTCTGAAATTATGGGGGACAAGTGAAGAGGAGTGGAGAGATTATTATAGCAATTATTTGGGGGAATATAGCGAGACAAAAATACGTTATTTGATCACCCGTTATCATGAGGTCTCTTTAAATGAGTGGGAGAATAGTTCGAATTTTACAGAACTGAGAAAAGGTAATTCTTTTTATACGGATTATGAGAGTTATAGACAAGATCCTAAGAATAAGCCTTTAATTGATGAAAATACGGGTAGAGAAATAGAATTTCCTAATTTAGATGTTTAATTATGAAAAGATTATTTTATATAGTGATCGGTCTGCTTTTGGCGGCCTGTTATGAGGATAAGGGGAATTATGATTATCAGGAGGTGAATGCCTTGACGATTTACTTGAAGGATTTATATCCTGTGCATTTGACTGATACGGTTTTTACGTTAGATCCAGACTTATCCCAGTCTTTATTGAAAGATGAGGATAATTTGGAGTTTATGTGGTTACATTCGACGTTAAACGAGTCGATGTGGGGACATAAGGAGTATGATACGGTCAGTATGGAGCGTACATTACGTTTTCGCTGGGATACCGAAGCGGATGATTTTAAATATGAGCATTATTTCCGATTGATTGTTCATGACAAAACAACAGGCTTGAGCTATCGGCGAAATACGAAAATTAAGTTTGTGAAACCTTACGATGGGGCATGGATGGTGTTACATAGTAAAGATGGGCAAACGGAATTAGGAGCTATTGAGTATGTTGGAGGTGAAATGCTGGTGCAGGAGGATGCCTATTATGCTGAAACCGGAGAAAAATTGGCCGGAAAGCCACTTGCCTTAATGAGATATCTTACATATTATCCGGAGTATGGATCGGGGATTTATCAAAATACGTTTACCGTATTCACGGATGACCCTGATGAGGCTGGAATCTATTGTCAATGGAAACGTTTTCAAAAGATGGATTCTCTTCGCAATATGGTTTATAATCAAATAACTGATTTTGGTTTTCAAAATATTACCTTGGCAGATGGTTCCGGTAGGTCGGGAGCACTTTTAATATCCGGTAAAAATTTGTATCAAACGCCTGCCGGAGGGCATATTTATAAGCCAACATCAGAATTGATCGGAATGACGAGAATTACTTTGGCAACGAAAGCGGGAACGGGCTCTTTGCTGTATGACGAGGCTGGGCATCGTTTTGCTTTTTATGAACCTAATAAGCCCAGCTCTTCTTGGGGAAAGCCTGCGTTTAATAGCTCGCATAATAAAAAGAAAATCAAGGCAGTTATTGAGCATGATGAGAATGTAAAGGATGTAGATCCTAATAATTTGCCTGTTGACCAAAAGGTTTTGTGGGTAGGTAGTGGATATCTATTGGGGGGTATTGATGGATATTACGAAGATGTATATGCTTATGGCTTGGCGAAAAATGAGGAGCAATGTTTTATTTATGAGTTTTACCCTTATGGTATAATTTACGGTATGGATCCTAATTTTACCGGTTACTATTCAATCAACATACCTAGTGGTTTGGATGAAAATAGTGGTTTTGCATCTAGTGCGCTA
>ENA-UEPG01001323-UEPG01001323.1-human-gut-metagenome-genome-assembly--contig:-NODE-1323-length-19935-cov-3.634706_pt1 | contig 19935 bp, 15 predicted proteins | sample MGYA00242893_ERZ507902 | MGnify/ENA primary metagenome ERZ507902 (study PRJEB26167, sample SAMN06115491) | human gut metagenome | host: Homo sapiens | place: China:Gansu | collected 2015-04-23... | reverse complement strand
AGACTTTTTAATTAAAAACAGCTAAACCTACAAGATCTTACTATGAGTTTGAAAAAATTGTTTTTTTTAAGCACGGTTATCTTTTTGATCGGGCATATGAACCTGTTTGCCCAATCTGAAAAGGTCAACCTATCCGGAACGATACAAGACGCAAAATCCGGTGAAACACTACCCTTCGTCGTGGTCAATATCAAGGACTTAAACCTATGGACCACGTCTGACATTAACGGAAAGTTTTCTTTTAAAGACGTAAAAAAAGGCGAATATACCTTAACGGCATCCTGTCTCGGTTACAAAGATTATGAAATGAAAATTAATCTGAGTAAAAATATTGAAAAATACATCCTAAAATTAGAGGAACAAACCCTGGCATTGAAAGAAGTCACCGTGACCGCAACAGCCGGAAACAAACTCAACAGTTCTTCCTCTATAAAAAAAGCGGCGTTAGAACACGTGCAAGCTTCCAGCATCGTGGACGTGATGCAATTGTTACCCGGATCGCTGACCGTCAATCCAAACTTGAACGACATCTCGAAACTGACTATCCGTGACGTCACGGGGAAAGACGCCACCAATGCTTTCGGGACTGCCGTGATCGTTGACGGGGCACGAATGTCAAATGACGCCAATATGCAAATGGCCTCCACCGCCTTGTCAACCCAAGGAATAAGCACATCAGCCGGAACCGGTATCGACGCCCGCCAGATAGCTGTCGATAACATCGAGTCTATCGAGGTAATCCGGGGAATCGCTTCTGCCGAATACGGGGACTTGAACTCGGGAGCCGTGATCGTCAAAACAAAGGCAGGAAAATCACCTTTGGAGGTTCGTTTCAAGACAGACCCGAAAATCAAACAGGTCTATGCCGGTAAAGGTTTTGCCTTAGGAGAAAATAAAGGATTTCTAAATATTGACGCTGATTACGTGCAATCGCAGAATGACATTCGTACCCCGGCAAAGTCTTACAACCGATTGACCGCCCAAATCGGTTACTCCAACGTGTTCAACCCGCAGGGAAGAGCCTTTAGCCTAAACGCTAAATTTAAAGGTTTGACCACCTTGGACAAACAAAAAAGTGACCCGGACAAGCAATCCGAAGAAAAGACAAAAGTCGAGAATCAGGAAATCAGCTTGAATATATACGGTAACTGGATGATAAACAAGGCGTGGCTAACCAGTCTGAAATACACCGTGGCCGGTTCCTTGGGAAAACAATATAACTGGGACCACGAACAACATACAACCGTCGGGGCCGCCAACACGAATTCCATGGAATCCGGGGAACACGTGGCAGGATTCCTCCCCTACGAATATTATAGTGATTTGAAGATCGAGGGAAAACCCGTTTACGCACAAGCTAAGTTAACGGCCAATATCTCCGGGAAATACGGAATTTTCTACAATAATTTCATGCTAGGTGGCGAGTGGAGTACGAAAGGAAATGAAGGAAAAGGGAAGAGTTTCGACCCGAACAACCCACCGACCCAGAGCATACGTCCCCGCTCGTTCAAAGACATTCCCTACATCAATGAATACAGCGGCTTCGTCGAGGACAAAGTAAAAATCGAAATGGGCAAAAGATCATTAGAACTTTCTGCCGGAAGCCGATTCACCAAGATTGACACGAAAGGAGCTGATTTTGATGTAATCGTGGACCCTCGTTTTAACGCTCGACTGACATTATTTGAGAATCGCTGGAACAAGAAAGGTTGGCAAAACCTGAGTATTCGTGCCGGATGGGGGATCCAGCATAAAATGCCGACACTTGCTTACTTGTACCCGGACCCGGCCTATATCGACAAAGCCAGTTTCTCGTTCAAAGATGATGCCAACAATTACAAATTGGCCGTGATTACCACCAATGTTTTCGAAACAGACAACGACCGTCTGAAAATTCCGAAAAGTAACAACTTCGAGATCGGCGTGGACTTCAAGGTTCTCAGCGTCAATGCCAGCCTAGCCTACTTCAAGGAAAAACTGACGAATGGATATAACCAAGCCGGTTATGCCGTTCCCTATCAATATAGAGAATACAATTACAGTTCCAGCCTAACCCACCCGGAATACGTGAACGGGGAAGTCGTGGAAAACGGAACCCCCGTGGGTTACCGTACCTTACAAACATTCGGAGTTTTCCAACGCCCGGATAACGGGATTACGACCGATAAATGGGGTATCGAATACTCCCTTGATTTCGGAAAGATCGACGTGATCAAAACATCAATTCTCGTGGACGGAGCATTTTTCCACACCAAAACATTCGACAATAGTCTCAAGATGAGTTATGAAACCCGATATATAAATAATGAACCTTATCCCTATGTCGGCCTATACGTGGGTGGGAACAACGTCGGAAACGGGAATCTCTATCAACGTTTGAACACGAACTTACGCCTCGTGACCCACATTCCCCAATTACGTCTCGTTTTCACGTTAGGAGCCCAATGCGTGTGGATGGATAAATCGAAAGCCTTATCCAAATACCAGGGCCAATGTCTGGCTTACATGAAAGACGACGACGGAAATATTGTCGAAGGAAATGTCGAAAAAGACAAAACCTACAACAAGTATATTAATCCGGTAGCATACATGGACCGAGAGGGTACAATCCACCCGTTCACGGAAACAGAAGCAAACGATCCGGTATTCCAACACATGATCAAAAGCGGTAAATCCACCTATTTCGTGGAAGACTCCCTTGACCCGTACTTCATGTTGAATCTGCGCATGACGAAAGAAATCGGAAGATTTGCCTCTCTTTCTTTCTATGCAAACAATTTCACGAACGCCAAACCTTGGAGATATTACAAATCCAGCGGTTCCGACTTTAGAGTAAACAGCGACATCAGCTTTGGTGCCGAAATCAGTCTGAAATTTTAACGGATTAAAAAAGGAATAAAGATGAAAACATATCATATACTTACGCTTCTGGTCGTATTCCTTTTCACGGGATGTCTGAAAGAAGAAAAAATGAGTATCGGAGCCCTGATCAAGGTGAACATGCCGGAAGGTTTTGAAAATACCAGCCCGGAAGGGATTGATGTGAAATTATACAGTACTACGTCAGGTCTGACCTACACGAGCAAATGTGATGCCTCCGGTATCGCCACGTTCAATGTAGAATACGGTTTCTACGAGGCAGTAGCTCAACACCGGGAAAGGGGAGAAAACACCATCGACATCTTTAACGGGAGAATGGAGCGAATTGTACTGAGTGAAAGAACAAAAGATGGGGATACCTACACGATAAACCTAACTCACGCCAAATTACAGCAATTAATCATCAAAGAGATTTACTACGCAGCCTGTAAAAAAGATGACGGAACGAATTACACGAAAGACGCTTACATGTCAATCTACAACAATTCCGACGAAATCGCCTACCTGGATAGTCTTTGTATAGGAACCGTAAACCCTGTCACAAGTAGCAGTCCAAGTAACTTCACCAAACCGGACGGAAGTTTATGGGATGAAATTCCGCTATTCATGATGGCATGGCAATTCCCCGGAACAGGTACAGACTACCCCTTACAACCCGGGGAAGAAACGATTATCGCGCTTAATGCCATCAATCACGTGGATATCGCCTCGCAATCCGTGGATCTTTCCAAAGCCGATTTTGCATTCTGGGACCCGCTGTTAACAGGAGCATCCGTCCCCGCTCCGGGAGTTGAACCCTTAAAAATGCTCTGGAGAAATAGTGGCACAGCATTCACGATCAGTTTGACAGGCCCGGCCATGGTGATATTCAAAATTCCGACCACCGTAGCTGAAAGTGCACAGGCTTACGCCGAAGATCCCGGAAATCTTCAACTGGATCCGGTAAAACCCAACGCCTCTCAAAAATTCCTAATGATTCACAAAGATTGGGTAATCGATGGAGTTGAATGCGTGACGAGTGCCAGCAAAGCCAACAAACGAATTCCCAACAATATAGATGCCGGATTCACCTATATACCGACAAGTTACCTGGGCAATTCCGTTTGCAGAAAAGTAGATGAAGTTGTCGATGGCAGGACCATATACATGGACTCCAACAATTCCAGCGAGGATTTCGAAGTCGTTCCGAATACATTAAAAAACAGATAGACAAACTGTATCTAAAAATGAAGATTATGAAATTCAAAAAAATATATACACTTGGTCTGGGCCTACTCATTGCCGGGATGTCGGCAGTAAATGCCCAAACCCAAGACAACGAGAAGATTTTTTACCGAATGGATCGGGTCAAAGCGAACAATCCTTGGACGAAGTCTTTAAACTACGCTGGATTAACATTCAACGAAAATCAGGATTTCACCATCGTAGAAGTCGATTTTCAATATGGAAAAGGTAGTCTCAGAAATGTAAACGCCCCCACGGCATTCAATAAAACGAACCTGCAAACAGAATCCTTCCGAAGATTGAATAAAGTATTCTTCTACGGGAAGTTCAGTTTTGACTACATGAACCGCCTGAAAATGGGATGGTGTAACGTTATCAACCCGTACCGCTCCCCAATATTCTTTGCAGACAGTATGCCGGGACGTCAGACTATGGAAACTTACATCTTGGAAGGTGGAATCGGTTATATGATTGGAAAGCGCTGGAGTATTGGGGCCAAAATCGATTACCTGACCGCCAGTAATGCCAAGAAGAAAGACGCCCGAAACAAGAACACGTACATGAACCTAAAAGTGTACCCGGGAGTGGTTTACCGTTCCAAATACTTGAACTTGGGACTGAACTTCATTTACCAGAAAGAGACGGAGAACATTGACATCAGGACAATCGGAACAGGCCGAACACCGGAACTTCTTTCCGTCGAGGGATTATGGTTCTACACGTCGGAACAGGTAAGTTCAAGCGTAAGCATCATCCGGGACATTCGGGATGAAGCGCTAGGAGGCGCCGCACAAGTGGAATTCCATACCCACCGAACCCGATTCTTTAACCAATTCTCCATGCTGGAAAAGAAACAGGAGATTTTCAAGGCGAATTATAACAAAGAGCGCGGAGGCGAAATGAAACAACGCGCATACAATTACACCGGAGCCTTCAACGTCAGCGGAGAAAAGTACAACCACTACATTAACCTGCAAGCCGATTTCTCCAATATGTTAGGCTACGAGAACATCCAGCAAAAGGAAGTCATAAACCAAAATAGTACCTGGACACAATTCGGGAAAAAGAATAAATCTTCCATCGAGTCTACCGTTTATGACGCAAACTATAACCTGTTCCGCAATCGCACCGCGTATAACAGTTGCTGGAACGCACAAATCGGGGCTAAAGGCTTTTACGCCGAAAGGGTATATCGTCTATATCCGGCTAAATTCCAACAAATATTGAGAAACACGGAAGGTTATCTTTCATTCGAGAAGAATTTCCTTTTCAAAAAAGGAATGTTGGATTGCGGCATAAACGGGGCCTACACCATCGGGGGAGGCACGATGTTAAAAATGAAACAGGAATCCGAAACCGTCTTACCGAATATCGACGAATACCCGCAACGGAAAGATTTACTGGAACAGGAATTCGAGTATATCACATCGGACAAAATAGCCGGAGGAGTAAACGTTCGCTACACTTATTTCCTCAACAAGGAAAAAGGAATGAACTTGTACGCTATCGGCAATGTCAATTACAAAAAGTCCACCAGCGGCCTGTATGACGGTAAAGACTGGACAACGTTGCAAGCCACGATAGGACTATCATTCTAGGGGATCAAAAACAACAAATATCAAAAAAGAAATGAGCAAGATTAAGAAAAACTTATGGAGACATGTACTGCAATTGGGTGTAATTGCGGTCATTGCCGGATTTATTCTGAAAGTATTTTTCGGGGGAGCGCCAGCCGACGTCGAGGCCTATTGCCCGTTCGGGGGACTGCAATCTCTCGTAACCTACTTGAATTCAAACACACTGGCATGTAGCATGTCGATCGTACAGATCATGATGGGGGTAACCCTGGCAATCGGCGTTATTCTTTTCAGTAAACTGTTCTGCGGTTATCTCTGTCCCTTAGGCACGGTAACAGAATGGATGGCCGTTTTACGCAAAAAGATGAAGATAAACATCAACATCACCACGGGTTCAGTCGTCGACAAAATTTTAAGAGCGATCAAGTATATCCTGTTATTCTGGATATTCTACATGACGATTTCAAGCAGCGAACTATTCTGTAAGAACTTTGACCCGTACTATGCTATCGCAACCGGATTCAAAGGCGAACTTACCGCGTGGATGGCGTTAATTTCCATCGCTTGCCTATTTCTAGGCAACTTGTTCATCAATATGTTCTGGTGTAAATACATCTGCCCGCTCGGAGCGTTGAGCAACGTGTTCAAATTCACGCTCACGTTCCTAGGCTTATTGATACTTTCATTAATTCTAGGCTATTTCGGCCTACCGATGCAATGGTACTGGTTACTCGGTGCAAGCTGCGTGATCGGTTATATCTTCGAAATCGTGTACCACGAAAGCAAGGTATTCCCGTTACTCCGCATCACTCGGGATGACGAGAAATGTAACCATTGCGGTTTGTGTAGCAAAAAATGCCCGCAACAAATTGACGTGGCCAATCTGAAAGTCGTGAAAGACATCGATTGTACCTTATGTGGCGAATGTATGGGAGCATGTAATAAAAATGCTTTACAGATAAACCGTAAACCGGCATTCCGATGGTTACCCGCAATTCTAGTCGTTGTTCTCTTCTTCGTCGGGCTGTGGATGGGTACCCATTGGGAATTGCCGACTATAGATGAACGTTGGGGAGACCCGGCAAAATTGGAACACTTGGAATCCTTCGAACGCGACGGCATGAGAACCGTGAAATGTTTCGGTAGCTCCAAGGCATTTGCCGCACGAATGAAAAACGTTCCGGGAGTTTACGGGGTAACGACTTACGTGAATCGATTCGCCGTCGTGGTTTATTATGACCCGAGTGAAACGAGTAAAGAAAAAGTAGAGAACGCCATGTTTACCCCGGTAAAACGGAAACTGAATACGCCTCCTGCCGGAGTGGAACAATTAAAAATAATCACCTTAGGCGTTGAAAAACTATTCGACCAAATGGACGTGACGTTCCTAGGAAACATCATCCGTGAAAAAGAAGGTTTCTATGGAATACAAACCGAATATGACTGCCCGGTAAGAGTGAAATTATTCATGGACATCAATAAACCGATTGATAAAAAAGAATTAAGAAGTATCGTCGAAACCCGTGAATTCGAGATGCCGGTGCATGGTGGTGGAGTTAAGAAGATCGAATGTGACTACGAACTGGTAAACATCTCGAATCAAGTGGACACGATCGGTCGTCAGGCATTCCTCGAGATGATGTTCCCGGCAACCAAATCTCGTTTTCAAATTGCCTTGAAGAAATACGGGGAAGACGCCGCCACGGCAGTTTACGAGATGCCCTATCCGGGATTGGATAAACCGTTAGTTCAGCGTCAAGTTCCCTATTTGGGAAGTTTCCTTTCAACTCAAGATGGAGTGATGGAATTCGCCACGGCTCTGAACGGTGACATCCCGGTTATCCGAATCACGTACGTGAAAGAGGTTCTGGATGATGAAAAAATCTGGGAGATTCTTCAAACCCCAAAATGGAAAATCCATTACACGAACGGGACAACCAAAGAGATTGATGCTACTCTAACCTTTAAAACACCGGGTAAAACCGTTGAATGAACAACCGTTTTCGTGGGGCTTCCAAAAAGTCAATTTTAAAAACTACCCCCACCAGCTCCCCCTTGCACAGGGGGAGAGCTGATTACCAAGCGGTTTCTCCCCCTGTGCAAGGGAGAGTTAGTGGGGGTAGTTGATAAATACAAATACGACTTTTAACACATCCTCCACGGAAAACTTGAAATCATTTTTTATGCTTTTATCTTGTCAGAGTAATCCGTTTGGATTACCCCGCGAGACTTATACCCATACAAATTGTAAATCACCATGATAAAATACATTATCTACACCATATTATTCACCCTGATCATCAGTCCCCTGGTGGCGCAGGACATCGGTGCAGACCAAACAATTCCGATGGATCCCGATATACGGATCGGGAAGTTGGATAACGGACTGACCTATTACATTCGCCACTCCGAGAATCCCAAAAACAGGGGTGAATTCTATATTGTTCATAACGTGGGCGCAATGCAGGAAGAGGATAACCAGAACGGCTTAGCCCATTTCCTGGAACACATGGCCTTTAACGGAACAAAGCATTTCCCGAAGAAAACCATGTTGGAATACCTTGCCAGCATCGGTGTACGATTCGGCACCAACGTGAACGCTTTCACGTCCAGAAACGTGACGGCATACAATATCTCCGAAGTTCCCTTAATTCGGGAAACGATCATCGATACCGTGTTGTTGATGCTTCACGATTGGTCCAGTTACATCACCTGTGACTCGGCTGAAATCGAGGCAGAAAGAGGGGTTATTCGGGAAGAGTGGAGAACCCGGGACATCCCCCGTATGCGCCTGTCGGAACAACTGAACCCCGTGATGTACAACCATTCGAAGTATGCCGAACGTAACGTGATCGGGGACATAAATATCATCATGAACTTCAAACGTCAGACCTTGTTGGATTTTTACCACAAATGGTACAGGCCCGACTTGCAGGCCGTGATCGTGATCGGTGATTTTGACGTGAACATGATGGAAAATAAAATTAAGAAAATTCTATCACCACTACCTAAAGCACAGCATCCGGTACAAAAAGAAGTGTATTCGGTTCCCGACAACCGGGAGCCTCTCGTTGGTATCTCGACCGATCCGGATGCCGGTGCCATGGTAGTCAGACTCATGTATAAACTGGATCTTCCTTCTCCAAGCGAAAGACAAACGGTGAAGGCCTACAAAACCGACTTGGAAAGAAGCTTTGTGTCGGAATTATTCAAAAAAAGAATCATCAACAAAGCCACTCAAGGTAATCCTTATATCCGTCAGGGATCAGTCAACTACACGGACTTAACACCCGACAAAAAGATGGTATTCATCATGGGAGCCGTGAAAGACAATAAAGTCAATGAAGCCTTGAACGAACTGGCTATCGAAGTGGAAAGAGTAAAAAAGTACGGATTTACCCCGGAGGAGTTCAATGAACTACAAGCCAACATGCTTAAATCAGTTAAACTCCAGATGAACCAGAGAAAGAACCTCAAAAGCGTAGATATGGTGAAAGCCTGTTTGGCCCATTTCACCACGGGAACCCCAATCCCGCCGAATGAGTTCTTAGAAAAGATGTCAGTCTTCACGCTACAAAATCTGACCTTAGAGGAACTGAACCGTACAGCCCTAGAGATGTTCTCTGATGACAACATACTCATCACGATACTCGGTCCCCGGCGAGAAAACATCAGTTATCCCGGCGAACAAGAGTTAATCGCCACCGTCCGAAACGCCAAAGACCAAAACATCGCACCTTATGTCCACCGGACACTGAAAGACACCCGGCTAATCACGAAGACTCCAGAAGCCGGGAACATTCTGGAAGAGAAGAAAAATGACACGATGGGTACTATCGAATGGACTCTTTCAAACGGCGCAAAGGTCATCATAAAATCATACCCGAACAAAAAAGACATTGTTGACATCAAAGGATTTAGCAAAGGAGGGACTTCCACTCTACCGGAAGAAGAACTTGCCAACGGATTCATGGCCAACAATTTTTGCCAGCTCATGGGAGTGAAGAATTTCTCCCGGACCGATTTAAAACAAATTAATGTCGGCAAAGTCATCTCCCTCACGCCGGAAATCGGGGAGTATTACGAAACATTGAGTGGATATGCGGCCAAACGGGACCTGGAAACCTTGATGCAAATGATCCATCTTTATGTCACGGAACCAAACTTTGACCAACAAGAGTTTAACCATCAAATCGAAAAAATAAAAAGTACACTAAATAATCGCAAGGGCCTCCCAAAAGCCGAGTATAGTCAAGAAGTTCAAGGCGTGAAATACAACCATCACCCGAGGAAAACAAGCCTGACCCTTGAAAAAGTAAACACGATCACCTTCGAAAAGACAAAACAAATATACCAAGAACGTTTTGCCAATGCCGGAGACTTCACGTTCATTTTCACGGGAGACATTGACTTAGAAAAATTAAAACCACTCGTGGAAACGTACATCGCCTCTCTACCGACAACAGGGGTAAAGCAGGAATACAAAGATAACCACGTGCGTTACGCCAAGGGAAAAATCATCCGGCATATCGAGAAAGAGTTGACAACCGACAAAGCTTCAATCAGTGTGCTTTACACGGCAAAACTCCCCTACTCCGCCGAAAACAAAATTCTCTCGGCTGCCTTCCGCTATATTCTCCGGGACAGATACATGAAATCCATCCGTGAGGAAAAAGGGGGAGCATACAGCGTCAGCGTAAATGCCACGGAAGAGGCTGTCCCGACAAACCAGGTCACGATAGAGGTGAATTTCGACACGGCCCCCTTCATGGCCGACGAAATGCTGGAGATTGTCCAGAAAGAAATCGATGATCTCGTCAAAAATGGCCCCTCATCTTCCGAATTGGAAAATGCGCAACGCTATTTCAACAAACTTTACAAGACAAACATTTCCACCAATTCCTATTGGCAGGAAACTTTATCAGACTATTACCGATACGGAATTGACAATTTCACGAATTACGAAAACACGATGAATGGTTTAACACCATCAGATATTCGTAAATTCGCCAAAACCGTGTTTGGACAGAAAAATAAAATGGAATTCGTATTATTACCAAAAAAATAACGGGATGAAGACAACAACATTTATCAAAAGTATTATTGCCACCCTTTTAATCGTAAGCAGCACTTTCACGGTAAAGGCTGACGAGGGAATGTGGCTGATCCATCTTATGGCCCAAACCAATTACGAGGCAATGAAAGCCAAGGGAGTCGAACTCTCGGCTGAAGAAATCTACAGTGAAACCGTTCCTTCTTTAAAGGATGCTATCGTGGCCCTAGATTTCGGAAGCTGCACGGGAAGTATGATCTCCAAAAACGGCTTGATGATCACGAATCACCATTGCGCTTACGACGACATCCAGAAGTTGAGTAGTCTTGAACATGATTACTTGAAAAATGGTTTTTGGTCAAAGAATCAAGGCGAAGAAATCCGTATTCCGGGCAAAACGGTCATGTTTCTGGACCGGGTGATCGACGTCACGGACGAATACCGGGAAGTACTGAAAAGTTTCGAGAAAGACGACGAAACGGCCCCCTACACTTCCAGAAGGGCCAACTCCGTGATCGAGAAGAAATACGCGAAGAAAGGATACGAGACCTCGTGTGCGGCCATGTTGCGAGGCAACAAATATTATTTATTCTATTATAAAGTGTACGAAGACGTACGTCTTGTAGCAGCTCCCCCCACTTGTTTCGGGGCATTCGGGAAAGACACGGATAACTGGTCGTGGCCACAGCATAAAGGGGATTTTGCCATGTACCGGGTATACGGTGACAAGGATGGGAACCCGGCCAAATACTCTCCGGATAACCAACCGATCACGCCAAAATACGTGCTACCCGTGTCAGTAGCCGGGATTAAGGAAGGTGACTACGCCATGGTCTTGGGTTACCCGGGATCAACTGCCCGCTACACGCCATCATTCGGGGTTAGCGAGAAAATTAACATCACGAATCCCGCCATGATCAAGGTTCGGGACACGAAGTTAGCTATCCTTCGGGAAGCCATGAATGCCGACGAGAAGATCAACATCCAATACGCTTCCAAATACTTCATGAACAGTAACTACTGGAAATACGCCATCGGTGAATGTGAATACACAAAAAAATATAATGTCGTCGGCCTTAAAACAGCCGAAGAGGCAAAACTAACCGCGTGGATCAACGCTGACCCCGCACGCAAAGCTAAATACGGTGATTTGGTCGAGGAATTGCGAGCCTGCTACGCATTCTCCGCTCCGTACATGGCTACTGCTATCTACCATCGGGAGGCTATCATAAACGGGGCTGACTTGACCCGCCTCGCCATGCGTTTTAAAGGATTCGAAAGTGCCATGGAAAAACAAGGATGTTGTGTCCTACACAAAGACTGCGCACAATGCAAGAACCTGAGACATTTCTGCGAACAATATTTCAAGGATTATGACGAGCAGGTTGACCGCAAGGTTTTCGCCGCCATGATCGAACTATACGTGAATAATATCGACCCGAAATTCTTCCCGGAAGAAATCGGTAACCTAGTGAAAAAATTCAAAGGTGACTACCAGAAATTAACGGACTATGTTTACAAAAATTCCGTGCTAACAACAAAAGACCGTTTGTTTGCTTGGTTAGACAAGGGGGTTGACCAAAAAACAATCGACAAAGACCCGGCATACCTGATCACGAAATCAGCCCAAACGAAAAACTACGAGCTGCGTGATTATTTAAAAGACAATAACCAAAAGATAGGTGCTTTACGCACGCTTTACATGGAGGCTCTTGTCGAAATGAACAAGGGAACTGTACTTCCCCCGGATGCGAACTCGACAATGCGAATTACCTACGGAACGGTTGGCGGTTACTCCCCGAAAGACGGCGTCACTTATCATTGCCGTTCTTCTATCGACGGTTACAAGGAGAAATACGTGAAAAACGACCCGGAATTCGACTTGAACCCGGATTGTTTGGCTGCTATCCAAAAAGGAGACTGGGGACGCTATGCCGATAAAGACGGCAAACTTTATACTGGATTCGCCACGGATCTCGACATCACGGGAGGAAATTCCGGTAGCCCCGTAATCAATGCCAAGGGCGAATTGATCGGTTTGGCATACGACGGCAACTGGGAATCCATGGCCGGAGACCTTTATTACAATCCGAAATATAATAAATGTGTATGCGTTGACATTCGTTTTGTTCTGTGGATTATAGACAAATACGCAGGGGCGTCAAATTTACTAAACGAAATTAGCATTGTTGAATAATAAAAAATTACTATATTTGTTTGGTCAAGGAGTGAGTAATCTTGATACGAAAAGCACACTACGATTATTTAATGTTTTTAATCAATCGGTCACTGAAGCACGCACCAAAAAAGTGATCTTAGTTTGATTCCTTGACATAGCGGTCTCCGAACGGGACCGCTTTTTTCGTATTTCACTCACCACACTCTCGCCTGTATTGTAGCATACTTTCTTGGGAGTCTCGTTAGTTTGTCCATTACAAGACGAGTAAAGAACCGTGACAAGTTCTCCGCATTCGCTCGTTGATTTCCCGTTAACTTCCCGTTGACTTCCCGTTAACTTACTAACGAGACACTCAAAAGGATACGACGCAAGTAACCGACAAATATATAGATCGTCCGAAAAACAAGACCACCAACGGTAACCCGCAAGCCAAAGCAAGGATCCAGCATATTATTCACTGATTTCCAACTCACAACGATTTAACATCAAAAATAATCCCAAACATACACATTCATTAAAAATAATTTCTATCTTTGTCCCGCATTTGGAAAGATGCAGGAGTGGCTGAACTGGCACGCCTGGAAAGCGTGTAAACCTCTAAAGGGTTTCGGGGGTTCGAATCCCCCTCTTTCCGCTAGGAAATATTGAATTTCAGAGAGTTGGAAGTTAAATTCTAACTCTCTTTTGTTTTAATAGCATAGTCTGTTTTAGGGTGCTTTAATGTCTGTTTTCGACTGAAAGTTAAACCAAGAGTTTAACCGAAAACAAACATGAATACGACCATTAATGTCTTGTATTACAAATCAAAAACTCTTGCAAAACAAATGAAGTTATTTTTCATTCTAAAATAGAAATATACCTCTCCAAAGAAGCTTTTTCCGCTTCGGCAACTAGCAAGTAAAAATCATCATGTTGTTGCTCCGTGTGAGAAACCTCCAAAGCCTTGTAATAACGTAACTTCATATCATTATCACTTTTAAAAGTAACAATAGTATAACCTTTTTGCAGTAAATAAAGATTCATCAGAAGTCGAGAAGTACGCCCGTTACCATCTATAAATGGATGTATCCTCACCAGTTCATCATGCAAATAGGCGGCAATAATAACTGGATGAACGTTTTCTTTTTCCATACTTTGAAATGTCAGCATGAAATCTTCCATTAGCTTCTCCAACAAATAAGGTTGAGGCGGTACATGAGTGCTACCCGAAATCATCACTGGTACGGTTCTATAACTTCCAGCGTTCTCCCTGTCTATACCGTGTAACACGAGTGCATGAATCTCCTTGATAGTTCTTTGACTTATTTCAATATCCTGTTTAGCAACCTCCTTTATATAGTCAATAGCTTCTGCATGATTGATTGCCTCCAAGTGTTCACGCATGGATTTACCAGAAATAGTGATTCCTTCATTGACAACAAGTGCCGTTTCCTGCAGGGTAAGCGTGTTCCCTTCTATACGGTTACTCTCGTAAGTGTACTCGATATCTAAAGCATCCTGAATTTTCTTTAATGCCTCGACAGGTAAAGGACGCAAGGAAGATAACCGCACTTTCAAAGAATCCACCTCTCTTAATAAATCAACCAACTTACTATTCATGTTGCCATATTTTTAGTTGATTACAAAGGTAAGAAATTATCACTGTTTATATCTGGTGGGAAAATATAAAATTCTAGTCGGTATATACATTTTAAAAATTTTCCACCAACCAGAGTATAGCAAATATAACTTCCTCTATAAAACACCCCCTCCCTTTCAATTTCAGGTTGGCATTATATATTGGTAAGTGTTCCATGCTAGAGTCGTGTAACCATTTATACCCCCACCCCAAGAGTGAAGAAAATCAAATTAATCAATTAAAAAACTCATCAATTATGAACTTGAAAACTTACTACCAAAATTTGGAGGTTGCCCAACCTAACAATTCCCTTGAACTCAACCCAGAGTTGATTGAGAAGTTTAAAAATCAGGTGGCGGTATTACCCACTCCCGTTAAGGTTGGTGATGAAATGACCGTTATTGACTTTAAAGGGGAAAACCCTCAACAATTACAACTGGTTTGCGCCTTGGGAGAGGAAGAGGTGAAAGAGATTAAATACACTCAACTTGTTCGTGCAAGCCAGAAAGGGGACATCACGCCAGATGATATTCCCTGTGACCCTGCCATAGAACAGAAACATGGTGACAAGTTACGTTTCATTTACTCTTTCGCCAAGAACATGATGCTAGACCAGCTTATCCTAGCGCTTAAAGGCAAAACCATAGTGCTATGCGGTCAGGTTGAAACTCCTGCCGTTTACGCTGGAACCAAAACAAAGATGCAGATCAAGAAATTCGCCTACTTGGAAGAGTAGTAAAAGATACAGGGACAGAGAGAGCGGTGGATAGGGGAAAGATATTGTTGTACCAAAATAAAGAGAACATTGACTTTCTAAACAGGCAGTATAAACAAAAATCTTTCCTCTCCATTGCCAAACCTGACAAGTTTACAACACTTTAAATTTTATTACCATTAACGTATTCAAATTAAAAATCAAGTAAAACAATATCATGAATGAAGAATTAATGAAAGTACCAGTGGTAGAACTGGTGTACAGGAACAATACCAAACCTTCTAAAAGGTATAAAATAGTAACCGCTAAAGATGTTCACGAGTTACTGGTTTCCCCGTTTAAAGATACCATCGAACACCATATCTCAACTAGAGTTATCCTGTTAAATGGTAGGAATCAAGTGTTAGGTATATCCACAATAAGTGAAGGTGCGTTATCTTACAACATCACTGATATTAGGTTTATAGTACAGCTAGCGGCACTCTCTAATTGCAAGAGTTTAATAGTTTGTATAAATCAACCTTCTGGTGATATTGAACCAACTAAACAGGATGATGAACTGGTACAACAGGTAAAGATCGCACTTTCATACATAGATGTAGACTTGCTAGATCTCGTCCTCTACTATGAAGAGGGTTATTACAGTTATTCAGCTAACGGTAAGATATGAAAATTTAGGTTGGTGAATTTTTGTCTGGATTGGTATATATTACTAGTAAGGACAATAATTCTCACCACCAATAGAAAGTAAACTATAAATACATTTCCAGTTCTATTTTTTAACTGGCATGATGCTAGAGAATGAATAAATCAAGTGAAAGTGATAATGAACATTATAAATCAAGGTTGGTGGAGAATTTATGAATTGTATATATAAACTGAAATTTCAAATATTTCCACCACCGTTAAATAGACTAGATTATGAACACGTCAATATTAATTCCAAGCCAGAATGAAGGATTGTTGCCAGTTTTATTTGGCAGTAATAACGTCAAGCAAGAAGAACCTACCTACACTCCTTATGAAGTGGTAAATGAACCTACCAAGAAGGAAAGGAGGAAACATTTCATAGAGGCTAACACCACTCCCATAGATATGCTACATTTAAAGAATGATTGTATCGTGCCAGTGTTCAGCAAGGATAACGAGATGACAATATCCCATCCAGCATTTATTGAAACGGTGCATAAGGTGGCTAGTGAATTGTTTAGAGGGGAAAGCATAGATGAACCTGATATAATGGTTAGCCATGTTATAAAAGGTAGGATTCCAGAAGCCATACATAAACCAGTATCTGAATTACTGGAAACAGATAAAACTATCTATTATGAAAGAATGGCGTTTGCATTTGAGATTCCAACTATCTATGAATCTATAAACGGTAACAGGGTCAATCTATGTATTACAGGCGTGAGGGCGTATAACAGGGAAAACCTCTATTCAAAGAAAACATCAGAAAGATTCAGTGTTGCTATTGGATTCCAGAATAAGGTATGTTGTAACCTGTGTACGTTTACTGATGGCTTCCAGACTGATTTAAGAGCGATGAGTTACCATGATCTCTTTAGAGGGGTGATGAAGTTATTTCAACAATACGATGCGGAAAAGCATTTAAGGTTGATGAAGAGCTTCACGGGTTCTTACCTCACTGAACATCAATTCGCGCAATTCTTGGGTAAAAGCAGGTTGTATCAATGTTTACCTGCCAGAGAGAAGAAACGTTTACCATGCATGGAGTTGACGGATAGCCAGATTAACATGGTGGCTAAAGCTTATTACAACGATGACAATTTCAAGAGGGAGCATGGAGAGAATGAAATAAATTTATGGAAATTCTATAACATGCTTACAGGTGCGAATAAATCTTCTTACATAGATAATTTCCTCGATAGGTCATTAAACGCCACGCAATTAACAGAAGGAATAGATAGAGCTTTGCATGGTGATAACACCTATAAATGGTTTATAGAGTAATTAATCTAATTCTAAATTACAATAGAATACCCGTTGTCTGGCAGCGGGCGATGATTAATTCATAAATTTGTTACACGGCTACCCCGTAGTGGCGTTTGTAGGATGCTAAAAATTATCTACCTTTGTATGACACTGGGCAGGGTAAAACCTGTTTGGTAACATGTTAGATAATAGAAGCGTTTAGTTTTATCCTCACTTTGGAATCTGGACAATTTCAATCATACAGGGATAAACAGTACAAACGCTCATGCTTGCCATATATACAATCCAATTATATATACTGGTTTAGCGTGGGGTAGCTGTTTATTTGTATGAAAGGGAGTCCAGACCCTCAAAGTGAATAAACTGACAATTCCCACGCTTCTTTTTTGTGTTAATACTTCTTGGGGGATTGAGAGGTACATAATTAAAGTAATTTATGAGTGATGATTCTTTATACGCAATTGTTGGTGTCGTTATTTTGATAGCATTGTACTCTATTACTAACAAAAGGAGAAAGGAACATTGTCGTACTTCATGCCCTAAATGTGGAAAAGAAGTATATCCTAAAACAGGAGCGTTGTACAGGATTAATGGCAGGTTAATACACCATTACCATTGTTCTGGATGTGGACATTCATTTGATCATTAAAGTTATAAAAAGAGATTTAGTGTAATAAGCATACCCGTTTGGGGTAATCCCTATGCTTACTTATATCTATCAATATTCCTTGGAGGATTAGGAGGTATTTAAATATATTATGAAGATTATAATTGTTTTCGTTATATTGCTATTTGCAATTTGTTCCAGTTACGGGCAATTTACAAGTGTAGAGGAATTGACAAAGCACTTCCCTAGCCAAACAGTAAAACAAATACATTCAGATTTAGTTGCACTTGCACTAGACGTTAAGACAGATAAACCTATAAATGTAAAGTTTACTGTATTAGAATTTACTGACGGTTCATATAGTGTATTCTTTATTGCCAAGAAGGTGGAAAACAAATGGATTGAGGTCAAAAGTTCCTTTGTGCCTATTCAACAAGGAGTAGATAGGTTAAAAGCGGTTCTTCAAGATAGATATGGGGAAAATATTGTACGTGGTCATCTTGAACAAGTAGCATTAGAAAATAGCTTACGGAAGCATAACCCTTTTACTTCTTTAGAGGAGAAAGGTTTCCAGTATGTTAGCGTGGAGTCCAAAACAGACATCATAGCCGTTAAGGATTTACGATTTGAAAATGGCAAAATTGAAACAGACCTAGTTAAACCGTATGAAAAACCTGAAAAGAATTATGCTTTTGGGCAAACATTCAAGATAAGTGATTCTAATATCTGGGAGCGGTTCAAAATAGCTGGACTTGTGGTATTAGTTGTAATTCTAGTAAAGTTATTAAAGAAGATAAGTCAAATGTAACAAAATCATGAGGAAGAATTACTATCAAGTACTAGGATTAGACGAGAACGCTTCTTTAGAGGATATTAAAAAAGCCTACAAGAAATATGCGGTAAAATTTCATCCAGACAAAAACAACGGGGACGAGTTCTTTACGGAACGTTTTCAAGAAGTCCAAGAAGCCTATGAATACTTGTGTAAACATTACGGGAATGCAAACGAAGAATACTACAAGGAAGAGGTAGAAGAAGAGGACAAGTATTGTGAAGAAGAAGGGCAAACATATCATGCACGTGAAATACTCATTGGTATAGGAAGGTTATTGTTAATGATTCTCGTGTGTGTTGGAATTTATTTTGCAATAGGAAGTTTAACTGTAAAAGGGCTATCCTTGTTCAGTTCCGTTGAAACTGTTGAAGGTTTTTATCAACGAGCTTTCTTTTCCAAATTATTTGCCTGTCTAATTATCATTTTCATTATAGAGAAAGTTAATGACATAAGTAACTTAATGGCAGAAGTGTCGATCGTTACACTAGGCATTATGGCATTTATTGTTGGTTATTTCCCAGATATAACAAATCTTGAAATAATAGCATTTATTGTTGACTATTTTCCAGATATCGCGAATCTTGGAATATATATAAATGGAATATGTATAGGCTTAATAGCCTTGTCTATTATCATACCAGATGACAAATAATTTATAACTAACTAAAATCAATAACAAATGGAAATTATTGCAGGATTACTAGTTTTAGGTGTTGTTGCACTTGTACACAATGCTTTAAAAAAGAAACAAAAGAACTTGGAGAATAGGTGGAAAGATTAATCACCAGTAAGTGAGTGATTATCGTGGTATGGCTATATACTTATCATGATAAGAACTCACTTGCTTCATTTTTAAATTAAATTCATAATTGTATTAATCGTTGGTATATGAAAGGTTATATCCCGTTTTTTGTCAGTGTTCTTATATTTGCTATTTATGTGGCATTTAAATTAACAGAGTTAGAGTGGTTTTGGGGATGCGTGTTATTGGCTTCAATAATTATTTATACCTTGATTTCAAACACCAAACTAACAAAAGAGAAATTGGAATCTCGCATTTGTGATTATTTATATGATAATGATATTGAATACAAGAAGAAAGAAGAAGAGATCTATTTTACTTGTGCTAGTTTTAAATGTTTTATTGATGTGTATAATAGATACACGATATTTTTTCTTATCTCTATTAGAAGTAACGAACATACCCAGTTTACTCGTTTAGGAACATATATTTTAACGTGAGTTCGATATAAGGATTAAAATTATTTATTTGAATATTAGGAACATAGCG
>ENA-UEPG01001295-UEPG01001295.1-human-gut-metagenome-genome-assembly--contig:-NODE-1295-length-20214-cov-5.690868_pt1 | contig 20214 bp, 39 predicted proteins | sample MGYA00242893_ERZ507902 | MGnify/ENA primary metagenome ERZ507902 (study PRJEB26167, sample SAMN06115491) | human gut metagenome | host: Homo sapiens | place: China:Gansu | collected 2015-04-23... | reverse complement strand
CATTCAGCTTGCCCTCCATGCGTCTGTGCCATTTACCTATCAAAATTACAATGATGGCAACGGTTGTGACATTGAGGATGAATAATGCAATTTTAAGTATTAATTCTATTGTTTCCATAACACTAAATCTATATGCCAAACAGACTTGTTTGTACTAATGTCCCTTTTCCCGTTTTTATCTCTCCGTGACATTCATAACGGAAACGTGAATTTCCTTCATTAAAATGGAACTTGTCTTTTTCACATCCCCAGTAATCGAATCCTAGCTTGTAAGCTGCAATTCGGCTACTTTGACTACCCATGTGGGCATCACCGATCTTATAACCGGGGTTAGCATATTGATTGAGTAACCATCCATATAGAATCACAGGCTTTTGGCAGGGGTGAATCCGCTTTTCATTCAACTTTTTGTTTCCTTGCTGGATAATTGCCTTAGATAAATCTTTTCCGCAATAGGTTCCCTGAATCATGCCTCGCCACATGCAATATACAAGGTCAGTTCTGTCATTCATACTGCAGTAAGCTATTTCACAATCGTATTGGTCAGTATCACCATTTAGCTTATCCCAAACAATGCGTCCACCGGTAAAGTCGTAATTAAAGTAGTTTACTCCCCATATTATCTGATTTCGGCTAACCCTTTTTACTTCATCGAAATATTCTGGAGGGGGAACTCGTGAATCCCAATCGGATTTCGGATAAACGGATTGTTTGACAGGCAATATGTTTCCATTATTCTGTTTTACTGTATTGGGCTTGATCGAAGGATTATCCGCTCCAATTCCGTATGGTGGATCATCTATGAACAAGTCAAAAAAGTTATCTGGGAATTTCTTTAAGAAATCCATTCGGTCTATATTGTATACTTCGCTTATTGGCATGGCTATTCCTCCCTTAGTCAAATAACACAAATTCGTAAGCAAATACAAAAGGATTACTTTCCCATACGCCTTTGCCGGAAACTTTGTCTATCAAGTAGGCAAAAGCTTCTTGGGCTACGTTCGTTGACAAGTAAGATCCGTTTACATGTGGGGTATGATATATTTTTTGTCCAAGAAAAGTTGACACATGAATAATCCCCTCTTTCAAGCAATCTTCATCGCTAATGTCCTGTAGGCGTTCAACCTTGATCCCGGTAATTTTGATATGGTGGGGCATTAGGTCGGCTTTCACAAACATCTTATTTCCCCAACCGGGATATAATTTCAGTTCAGGCAATATAGAATCCAAGTATTCTAAGTAAGCCGCATTTTTCCCCTTTCTATGAAATTGGTCAACATCCATATAACTTTGCGCAATGGCAACAACTTCACCAAGTTTATATTTCGGCAATATCTCGCCCATATCAAACTCTCTTTCATCTGCATCGTACATACAAGGAAAGCCAACTATCTTTTTATCAGAAGGACTTCTGTGTATATTGAATCCTGCGACCCATTCTCCCCTAAAAGTTCTTGGACATTTGATTATCCTTCTCGTCATAGTCTTCCGACCTTCCAATACAGCTTTGGTTAAGCCGTATTTATCTGAAAACATAATTTTCTTCATGATTATTCCTCCCATTCTAATTGCTTCACAATTTTAAAATAATCCTCATTGCTCAAAACCTTTTCCGCAGCATCGAGTACGGTATTATATCCGTTACAATAGGCTAAATCTGCAATTTCGCTTATTATAAGTTTATTGATGTCGTCTTCTTGCAACTTCAATAGTCTTTCTCGGCAACGGGATTTATTGTTTTCTCTGTTCATCGCTATTCCTCCTTGATTAAATCCGGATTATCGTAGATGTTGCCTACAATCTCTTCCATTACATTATAGTTACAGAATGGCAATAATTCTCCACTATACTCTCCGATATATCCAAAACATCCGTCTTTTACACCTACTTTATTATAGATTCTTACGCCTTCATCTTCACCCATTAACAATATATCCCCTTCGTAAATTTCCTTACCGTTCTTGTCAAGTAATCCGGTGAACTGACCTACGGTTTCGGGAATGACCTTACTTCTATTAAACATTTCAGTAGCTTCGCATCCATATTGGGAAAGTTTATTGCTGAAAATAGCCATTTCACCACTTTCGTACTGAATCAAGTCACCAAATATCCATTCGTTATTATATAAGTTTTTTCCTCTGAATTTTATTGTACGATTCATTTTATTCCTCCTTCTTTACCAATTCAACTTCTGTCGGCTCTTCATCTTCCCATTTTACTTCGGGGAATAAAGAAGAGTCTAGCTTATAGAAATCATGGGGATTGTCACTACATAATTGCCAACTTTCCGAATACTTCACGGGTTGCTTCTTATAAAGGCATAAATCCCCGTCTTTGTCTCTTGCTACATACATATTAGTCTCCTTTCTCTTTAATCCGTTCTAGTACATCTCTGTTGGCTTCCAGTATTTCATCGAAAGATGGTATTGGCATCCAATGTGTGACTCCGCTATCAAAAGTACCCAATGTTACATCTGAATAAAATAGTCCTGCACAATAGAATAAAGCACGATATGGATTGCGACCGCCTGCCACAAATACCCATCCGCTTTCTTTCGGCAACCTATCTTCTACACTTATCCACGGGGATTGCTTTGCATGCCATTCTGCACCTTGAATGAAATTCATTTCTCCAAATTGTGCTAGATATTTGCCCGACAAAGTTCTATCAACAGTTCTGTGATTAAACAAGATATTTTCTCTTGCTGCTGCTTCTAATTTCTGTTTCATACTACTCTGTTTTACGCAAATCCTTGATAATTCTTCAAGAACTTGCAAGGTTTTACTCTAATTGATTCGTACATACTTACCTGCGATATCGCAAGTTCTTAATATATCGGCATTATCTTCACCGAAAGCGATTAGGATACTTCCGCAACCGGGCGAATCTCCACGAGTCCCATCCGGTCGAAAGAAGCGAATCCGGTTCCGTAGAAATTTCATAGCTGTTGCTTTTTCAAAGATGACATCTTGAAACATCTTTGAATCGCAACGATTGAAAAGTAATGCGATTCCGTTTCCATGCTCTGCCAGACGTTTAACGAAACGTTCAATAAGCGGACGGGAATAAGGAGGATTTAGCCAAACACGACCTACCCAATCTTTAGTTAATCCGTCATGGTTCTTGTTGTACATGATTTCTGCTGTTTGCCAAAGTGGGTTAACCGGAGCGCATGGATCTAAATCGAACTTTCCCAATGCGTCTATAATTTCTTTTGGCGTGTACCATTCATCGGTGGTATTAACCGATTTCTCAAAGGTTGTATTCATTGAAAATATTTTAATTAATTGTATCCATCAAGTGGTCCGCTATCGCATATACCACCAGGTAAAATAAGATGTTCACTACTAGGAGAAGGAGGATGTTTAGGAGTATTCTCATAACTAATCCAGCTTCTCGTTACTTTCGAAAATATGAGCAAACGTACTTTTTTCATCTGATAGATCGAGTCCAAGTTGTGAAGGGTGACGTTTGATGTAATTATAAAATGCGAACATCTTTTTGTCATCGTCACCGCAGCGGTCTACCAACAGCCGGATGAAAGCCAGAAGACAATCGGAGTCGTTTCCGAAGTTTTCCTGTGTGGAGAACTGTGTTTTATCCACATCTTGTTTCAATTTCCGGATCGCGGCTATTGCTGTGTTGAAATTGCGTTTCGCATCGTGGCGTAATTCATAGCCTTGCTTTCCCATTTCGCTTCTCAAATCATAGAGAAGGGTTTCTACGACATCTGTCAACACATAGGTTAAGTTGAGAGTCGTATTAAGATTTGTTGTTCCTACTAACATGATTTTATTTATTTCTTATTTGGATAAATCCACGTTTTTCTGTCTCTCTAAGGAGTTCCATATCTTCTTCCTTGATATTACAAGGTGTTTCTCTGTTGACACTCATATAAGATGATATGCCGAATTTCTTTCGTATCTTTTCTATGACTTTCCATTCTTTGGTAGTCCAGCATATTGTAACATTCATTTTCTTAAACTTTTTCCTATGAATTTCACTCGTGTAGTAATGGAAACCAATCTATCCATAGTACGTTCCCCATACTTTTGGGAGATTTCATCAAGTGATAGATTAGTGGTCAATATCAAGAGTTTTCCTCGCTTTTCCGCTTCATCAACAATTTCACAGAAGGCAAGTCTTTTTTCTCCGAATTTCACGCTAAGATTCTCTGTGCCGACATCATCAATATAGATGATATGCTTTGCCTTCACAGCGTCTATATCAGCATTCATCTGTTGTGCATCATAACATGCTACAATCTTCCGGCAATAGTGATTGAGAAGCAAAGGGATAATCTTCCAGCATATAAGTGATTTCCCTCGTCCACAATTGCCATGGCATAAAAGTCCACGCCCGTTATTCCCAGAAAGCCATGTGGCTATTTCATCGTATTCCGGTAGCCATTCGGCATTTCCCGTGAAATAGTTCAACCCTTGCCAAAGGATATTCTTTGCATCTGGTATCGCTATGTTCACAAGATTGGGAACAGGGTTAAATCCAGTCTTCCTAAGATTGTCGATTGTTTTTTTAAAGTCTATTTGTTCCATCTTTCCTCCCATTTTCTTTCCTGTGGCGAATCGTATTTGTCAGGAGAGTTATCTTTGAGAACCACACCAATATCAGTAGTTGGCTTGGCCGGTATTTTTTCCCGATTTGCCCATGTTGCCAACCTTTTAGGAAGTTCCCAGGTCTTTTCAAGTTCATAGCGCATTTTAGTTTCTGATTTGTTCAGTTCAGACCAATAATCAAAGAAGGAGCGAATCATTTCCTTTTGATACTTACCGACAAAAGGTACAAGAGATTGATAAAAAGATTCTTTTCGAGAGAGAGTAGCGGCTTTAGCCGCGTTTTTCTTATCTCCGTAAGGAGATTCTTTAGTATTATCTTCTTCATCTTTCTTCTTATTATCGCCCTTAGCTTGCCCCATTTTTTCAACAACTGCCCTTAACTCCGCCCTTAATTCGCCCAAAGCATTATTTAACTCTCTGATTTCTTTATTGTTATCTATGTCCTTGTCTATGCCCTTGGGTATGCCCTTGTAGGGGTTGTATTCATCATACTTGCATAAAGTTATCACAGTCATGCCTTGTTTGTTACAAGTCGTTATCATGCCTCTCTTTTTCAGTTTGGCAAGAAAATAGCGCACTTTCTTTTCAGACCATTGCCAACGCTTCATCAAAAACGATATAGATGCTGGATATTGACCTCTTGAATAAGAGATTTCCCGACCTCCGATGAGTTCGCTGTACGCCTTGTCGGTTGCCTCAAATCGTGCTGACTGAATCAAGTCAAGCCACGCTTCGCACTCCGAAAACTCACGGGCTACCTTCCACATTTCATTCGAGAAAAACCTGCGGCTTAGCCTCAAAAATCCTTCGTCCATAGTTAGAATCTCACGTTTGTTAATTGTCTTCCTTTAGAGCAAACTACCCATTTACCATTACCGCTATCAAACAACCGTAAATCAGAGACTTCGCCAAAACGTTTGATGTTACCGCATAAATCTACAATCCAGCCACATTCTTTGGAAGGGTGGGGGCGAATAGCCCGACCGACTATCTGATACCACATAGCAAGTGACATCGTAGGACGTGCCATAACAACAGTGTCAAGTTCCGGATAATCAAAACCCGTAGTCAATACCCCGACATTCGCCACTACTGGTATTTCCCCAGTTTTGAAATGTTGGAGAATCATTTCACGAGTTGCTTTTGGAGTATCACCGGATACAATAGCGCAACCAGGTATTGACATCGTTAACCGTTCTGCTTCTTTCAAGAACCGAGTAAATACTAAAATGCCTTTTCTCTTACCACCTGCTTTGGGATTCATCAGTCTTTGGACAATATGGACGAGATAACCGTAGAAGTCTATCCGTTCATATTCTCTTTGAACTGACTTATCCGTATAGTCGGCACCGGTGGTATTTACTTTCAGGTTAAGTTCATTCCATCCTGAAGGATTCATTGGATAATAGTTTAGCTTTGCCAAGTAGCCCATATCTAATAGGGTTGATACTTGTACATGGTAAATGACCTCTGAAAAGACATGAGGTTTTGTCCGAGTGATAAATTTCAGCATAGAACCAAAGTCACGGCTGGAACTTAAACGATACGGTGTAGCTGTCAGTCCAAGAACCTTACACTTCACCGCATCGAAGAAATCCTTGTACATTCCCTCTTTAGGGTTAACAAGGTGACATTCGTCCACGATGATGTTCTTGAAGTGGGTGAACAGTTCAGGATGATTCTTCACACTGCCGATGGTGGCAAATGTTATCCGGCTTATCTCCTTTGAGTTAAAGGATGCTGAATAGATACTGCAATCAAGAATGCCGTATGAGCAGAGTTTTTTGAAGTTTTGCTCTAAAATTTCTTTTGAGGGCTGAAAAACCAATGTATGACCGTCAAGCCTTGCGGCTATATCCGCTATGATAAGGCTCTTTCCACTCCCCGTAGGCAGAACCATGATAGCATTCGTCTTCTTCGCCCTGTTATTGAAGAAAGAAACGGCAGCATCAGAGGCTTTCTGTTGGTAATCACGTAGTTTGTACATATCTATCTTCTGATTTAATGATAAAAGGGGAATCCTCACTAAGTTTGGAAAGAAATGTCCGGATTATATAAGCCTGTTTCTTACTTAATCCAACCGGAGAGAATGAACCATCATTATTCTTGACCATCATGACAAATGTTCCTGCTTCCAAATCATTCATAACCCTTTCTCCTTTCGTAACTTCTTATTAAGTGCTTTGTAATACTTGATTAGCTGTTCGTACTCAAAATCAGTCATTTTGGAAGTACCATCAGCTTTCACTTTCAGCAAGTCAAATTTCTGTTGCCCGATTTTGGCTATCAGATTCACCCGATAGCCTTCCAAATGATCGGCTTTGAACCTGTTGCAGTGCCGGCATTCGGCATGGCAATTATTCTCATCAAACCGTGTTGCCAAATGTGTACGACTGAAATAGTGCCCGCAGTCTGCTTGTGTAAACGGCTTTATCTGTCCGCAACTGATACAGCGAAAATATCCGTTCGGCATACAATCACGAAGCCGGATGAAAAGGGAAAACTCCTTGTCGAGTTTAGCTTTCAAATCCGGCTTTTTCTTTACTGTTACCCCTGCTTTATCAAACAGAGGTAAAGGCTTGTCTTTTTTCTTAGCTTTGGTTCGTTTAATGTAATACGGCATTGTTTATAATTTTAGTTTGTGGTGGCAGCAGGATTCGAACCTGCAATGCTTGGCAATCTTCTACATCTTCCGTGTAACACTGGATTGGTTCGTTTTACAATGATGCCCAGTTTTCATAACATCGTAACCAAGTCTACTAAGAGTTGTCAGCGTCTACCTATTTCGCCATACCACCATGTTCGCCCGCCAATCTTCACAGACAGGCAGGCAGGTTAACAAAGTTATACTTCGATGATTACGATGTCCGGTGCAATTTGTCTGATAGCATCCAACTGTTCATCAATGACTTTATTTTTGTATTCCTCGATGGCCTCATTCGCACCGGCAGACACAAGAGATAAAGAAACATCCCGACCGTCCACATCAGCGTAAATTTCGATTTCTATCTCTTCACAGGCAAAACCTTTGAAAAGAGGGATGTTTAGTTTGAAAGATTTTGGAAGGTTGGAATCAACCACCTGTGAGTAGTTATCCACCTTACTACCATTTTCCTCCTTACTGCGTTCGATGTCTTGGTTTACCTTTGCTTTGAAGTTTTTCAAAGTAGAAACAAGCATCATGTTTTGCGACTTGTCAGTAAAGAAAGCTCGGTGCATCTTCAAAAACTGCGATAATTTGATAGGTTCCCATTTCTTATCGGTATTAATGCCGAACTCTACCATCTCTTTGGACGGCTGAAGTACTCCGGTGATGACATCTTGGTAATAATTTGTTTCGTTAATCGTTAAAATCATCCCCATCTTGTCACGATTCACGATAATATTGGACGACTTTTGGTTGATTAAATCAATACGTTTCTCTAACCATCTGTAAGGCGCATCAATCGTCCCGTCTATCATAACCCTTTCCGGCTCTTTTATCTCCAGTTGTTCGGGGGCTGTTCCCTCTCTCAATACTACTTCAATAGGCGTACCATTATAATCTTTCGGTACAACCACGTTTAATTTGTTTTCGCTCATGATTCTGTTCCTGTTTTACGGTTAATATTAAAAATAGTTCTTTGCATTTCCTGCGGCATGATAGGACGGGAATAAACCAGCTCACCCAGTTTGTTGTAATACCCGGCCATCTTTTCTTCATGATAGAGAATTTTCACACACTCTTCATTTTCAACATATTCAGAGCCTTTCTTTATATTTTCAAGAAGTTCCTGTTTCCTTTCATTCAAAGGCTTTAGCTCTGCCTTAAATGCTTCCATTGCTTCTTTTTTCTCTATCTCAATATCATTAATTTGAATTGAGGTTTCAGCAAGAGATTCTTTCTTTTGAGCCAACTCATCCGGTGTAAAGCGATGAGTATAGCCAATCTCTTCCACTGCATCGGCATTGTCCTGTAAGAACTGCCATCTATCCTTTTCGGGGATTTCTTGACCTAAAAATTTGTCCATAAAATAAAATGATTAAATAAATTCTTTGTTACGTTCAATTTCTTGCTGGGCATATACCAACATTTGATGTTCATTAGCAGCCGGTAGATAAATATCTGCCTGTGCCGTGCTCCAATTACGAAAACGCTCAATAGATAAAGTCATTTCCCCTGTTGTCAGTTCTGCCGAACTGCGTAAATAAGTTACTTCTTCACCTTTCTTGTTGATCGTTTTGCGTTCAAACAAATCACGGTTGCAAGTTCTCTTATAGAAGTCAATTTTGGCTTCGTCAAGGCTACAACCGTACTCACTACCGAAATATCCTAAAAGAAGATGTAAGTAGCTGTTTTGGGCAAGCGTGCGGTTAGGAAGTTTCTTTTTCACTTCCACCACCGCACGTTCACTAAACAGCTTGTTTACATACTCTTTGAACTTGGGTATTTGATATTCATTCTTCAAATCGAAAATCATACGCTAAAAAGGCAAATCATCCTTTGCATTACCATTCGCATCAACCGGAGGCGGAAAATCCTGCGGTTGATGATAAGTCGGCTGTGGTGGTTGTGTTGGTGCTGTTTGTGGGGATTGTGATACACCCCCACGCCCTTCTATTTTATAGCATCGAATAGACGCCATACGTTTAAGCTCTCCATCCTGATTCGTCCAAGAACGTCCCTGTAAGACAAATAATACAGTAACAACATCACCCCGATTAAAGCGGTCAAGTTCTGTACACTTGTCACCCGAAAACTCTAAGGGAATAATGTTTTCATACTCGCTACGCTCTCCCGTATAAGGATCATAAGTGGTAGCGTCTAAAATAAACTCCCGTTTCGTAAATGAGGAACCACCGTTTTTGGATGGGATTTGAACGGTTTGTCCGATTTCGATAATTCTTCCAGTTATTTGATTTGCCATTAATTTTCTCCTCCAAAAATCTTTTTATCGGTTATAAGTTCCCTGTTCTCTTCCAAGAACCGGATAAACTCCTCACAATGATTAGTAAGAATAGGAATATCACGTTCAGGATTGAAAACGTATGTTTCTGTATAGGTATCTACCACATAACCGCCTTTGTTGAACTCTACAATGTTGTACTCAAATGTCCGTACATCCGAACCGTTCTGCATCAAAGCGTAAGGATAAATCAAATGTTGATGGTGGTCTTTGAATTTCCCTACAGTGTAACTGCCGGTTGTTTTGATGTCGTGAACGCTGGTAGGCATCAGTTCGTCAATTACCCCATAAACCAAAACATTGCCGTATGCGGTCGGTAGGATTGCTTCTACTCTCTGCTGTGTTAATGCGCCTTTGAAATAGTCTGCAAATTCACAACAAAGAGAAATAGGGAAAGTAAATGTACGATTCTTGTAAATTACCGTGTAGCAAGTGTTTTCTGCATTCCTTTCTACATCCATATCATTAGGCTTTCTCTTTTCAATCAGAGCATCCACTAATTCATTAAAGGCTGTTCCCTTGTCTGCCGCTTCGCTATCGAATGGCTTGCGGTTAATCCGGTCTATCAGTTCTTGAAACTGTTGTTCGTGAAATTCTTCGGGAGTATGGGGCGGATTTTCTGACCACCCCCAATATTTATCCCAAATCACATCACTATTCAGATATTCCCCAAAGGCATCAAGAAGCGTTGCGTAAATACGATATTTAGGCTGCTGGTTCATATTTCTTTTCTGAATTAAGTTTCAGATTCAAAGACTTCGCTTTGTTGGCTACCAACTTTGCCGCCATTTGCTTTGAAGAACCAACGTGCTCAAAATTATCTATTTGCGCGATAAAATTATTGGCAGATTCCGCATCCGTAATAAGTTCGATCTGTTCTTTTATTTCTTCAATAACTTTATCATACTTTTCCTGTGCCGCTTTTTTGGCTGCAAGCATACCCAAATACGAATTGATTATCTTGGTAGTGATAAAGTCGTTTTTGGCAGTCGGATTGCCATTCTTGTCAAGGATGGTAGGAACCTCCATTACTGAAGGAAGATTGCAGGTATTCTTACCGTCATTTCTTGAAGTCGGGTCAAAAGTTATAGTGCGTCTTTGAACGCCTCTTTCACTTTTCATTTCAAGATAGCCGAGCAAATCCAGTTCGGTAACGATGGAGTTGTAGGATTTTTCACGTAAAGCAGGAATGAACACCGTATCATCACCCTCTTTCCGTGTGTCCCGATGGGCAACGAAAATGATGTGTTTATTCAAGCTTGAGAGCGTTCTTGTCATCCATGAAAACTCTGCATTAATACCGCTCCAATCCCTGATGGATGGTTGGCGGCTGCCACATTTATAAGTAATGATGAAATCCATCATCTTACCAATGGTATCAACTACGATTGTCTGATAAGCCGATAAATCTTCTTGCAAAACCTGTTGCACATCATTCCATGAAGTGACCTGTACGGTATCTATGTTTTCCAGATGCGCCATATTCATACGCTTGACTCCGTTGTCAAAGTCCAATAATAACGGTTTCGGTGCGCTCAATGCCACTGTTGATTTTCCCATACCAGCTTGACCGTAAATCATCATCTTTACTGTGGTAGGGATTACTAATTCATTACTTTTTTTGATAAGACTCATAATCGTAAAATTTAAAGGGTTAATTATATTCTTTGCTCTTTAGAATCAACGGCATAAAGAAGCACATCACAGGCATTGATAGCGTATGGAGACATTTTTGTGGTTCCGGTCTTTTCTGCCCGTATTTTCTTCTCCGCTATCAGTTTTTCAAGTCTATAGCGACCGCCTACAAACTCTTTTGCCTGCTCTTTATTGAGAGAAACTCTGCTACCTATTCGATAGAGAGTATTTAGTTTTGCTTCTGCATTCATTCTGGCCTCCTTATTCTTTCAATTCGTTCAACCTTTGCTTCTCTTCCTCTTCTCATCTCGCTTTGTTCGTGGTAAAGCGATAGTGAGAATACACATAATAGAAAACAGGAAACAGAAGCCCTAACTATTGGTGATAAGTCTAAGGTGAACTTAACACGATTAAGTCTTTCCATCATTTTAATGGATAACTCACTTCTGTTTCTTACCTGTAGCTTTTCATATATGCTCTGCATGTGATTTCTAATAGTGGCAGAGGAACGAAAAAGAAGATTAGCGACCTCCTTTACCTCTAACCCGCCACCATACAATTGAGCAATTTCATTTTCTCTATCAGATAGCTCTGTAAATACTCTATCCATAATCGTGTAAGTTTAGATACTATTTCTGCATATTATTTATAATATACATTGATCCGGTGTACTTGTTTTTAGAGATTGTGTATGCCGGCTTGCCGCCTGGAACAACAACACCTTTATCTCTCAATTCTTTGCTAATTACATGGGCTTGTTGTCTGTAGCCTGTAACATCAACTTCTGATAGCGGGATAATCTTCTGTTTGCCCGGTTTTACTTTTAAAATCGTTTCTCTGATTGTTGCCATAAGATTAAAAATTAAATTAATGATTGGCGGGTGATAGAGGAATCGAACCCCTCTCAATTGTGATAATTGGCTGCGCAGCACAAAGCTCTAACCGATAAGCTAACCACCCATATAAGAAAGGTGCACTATCTTCACAGACGGCACACCTAGTACAAACACAAAATAAAACACGACAAAAACTACTATATTTTTCAGAATCCGCCCGGCTGGTTTCCCTTACTCACAGTACTGGTTTATTGCAGGAACCTTATGCCGGATTGTCGGTCTACCTTTTTGCGGATTTCTGTTTGGATTTTAGGTGTTTCAATTCTTCAATTATCCTTTCAAGGCGATTGTATTCTTCTCTCCCGGCATCGTAATCAAGTACGATACAGTCACGGCAAAACTCTAACCGCTTAATTTGCAGTTCTAATGCTTCATTCATATCTATCTTATTTAACGGTTATTATTCTTAAACGTTTTACAAGAGTATTTCCTAGGTGATAAGAATCACCAAAAAGAGTAATGCCCATAAAGGAGTTGTGTCGGATATTCACATTGTCAACTGTTCTTATCAGTCCGTCTGTATGTAAAATAGTGTCTCCGGCTTGAATTGTACTTATATGCACCTCTTCTACCTCATAGTTCATTTTATCTAATTTATATTGAAGATTATTTTTTATCTGCCAAGATCTCGAAACATTTCTTAGGAAGATTCTTTTTGAATTTCTCCCATGCGAGGCGTTTTGCTTCTGTCTCTGAACAGGCTTTTACTTCGTAGTCTATCGACCAACGCATATCTACATTGACCAAATATTCTTTTTTAATTTTATTCATTTCTTATTTGTTATGAGGTGTTTTAAAGTTTATTTACGTAATTCTGTGTAGGTGATTCTAACAAAAGCAAAACAACCAACACATATAATACCCATTATAATAATAGAGATCGTTTTTATTGGGCTGTAGGTTGTGATTGCCCCATAAAACATAATTATAGCGCATAAGGCTAAAAATATGGATAAAATCAACTGGATTATTTTCATAATTGTAAAATTTGAAAGTTTGTTCCCCTGAACCAATTCGATTGGCAACATCACGTTATAATCAGGGGATTTTCTTAACTTTGAGGTGTCTAACTAAAAATTAAGAAATATGAAACAGTTTATTGAAGTAAATCTTAAAAATGGAGGTGTAACATTAGTTAATGTAAACACTATTAGTTTTTTGAGTGCATTAAATAGCGGCAAGGTGCAAATTATCCTTACTTCACCATCTTCAAATGGCTCTCATTTCATAGAAACGAGTGAAACATACGAAGAAATAAAAACTAAGATTCAGGAAGCCCTTTAATCCATTTATAGATTTGGTTGGCGGTATAATATACACAATCATAATGTGTGTTTGTCTTTACCGCCAATCTTACACACCATTTACGCAACCTTATATCGTTACGCCTTTTAATATACTGAACTATTCTTTTAATCATCTTTTTTCTCTATTTTATTTATTATTTCAAACCTTACTACTCCAAGTTCGTTATATCCCGCATATTCGAGCCAATAAGTATCTTTATACGCTTCGATTTTAGGGTCGTTTTTGCTTTCAAATATTAATGTTCGTGTGTAACCATCAATGTAATGGGCGTTAATTCTGTATTCATATAGAGGCATCCTATTTAATTTAATAACCCCAACAATAAACATTATAAGCCCAGCCGTTGCAATAGCTATAGATATGTTTCTTATCGTAACGGAATTTTCATCATCATACTCAACATTGAAAAGCAACGCTATAAATGCGCTTCCAACAAACATTAAAAAACCAATAAATGCCATAATCGTATAAATTAAAATTTGCACCCGCCATACCTTCTACGGATTGTACCCGGTATCGAGACCGGACGGGCAATATATCGTTGAATTTCTACTGAAAGAAAATTTAAAAGTCATACTTACAACCTGGATCTTTCGTTTAGAACCTTGTGAGCGTGTCGGTGGTTACTGCCTGTAGCCGATTAACTTCGCTGTCTGCTATGTGCCCGAAGGCTTGCCATTATGCGCACGGACGAAAAATCCGTTATATATTGCGCCCGCCATACCTTCTACGGATTGTACCCGGTATCGAGACCGGACGGGCATTGTATAATTGTGTATTATGCGTATCTGCTTAAACCTTGAATCAGGCAGAGGGCATCATAATCCATGTCGTTATCTTCGTCTGTGTCCGGCCCTGAAAGGATAGCTTCATAGATATCAATTTCTTCTTCGATAACTTCTATGATGTCGGCCTTGCAATCTACATTGTAAACTCTGCGGGCTGTTTCTTCATCCATATTCTGAACATGGTCCAGGTCTCTGTATAAGGCATTCAAGCCTTGTTCAATCTCGCAACGTGTCATAATCATGCAATTTTTAAAAGGTTAGCTTTCTTGAAACATCTGAACTCACCGCGTTCTGTATCGAAATAGGTTTGAACCGTATCGTTCTTTGCTCTTTTGTCAGTACCGGTCACTGCCGGCATGTGTTTTTCGCAAAGCGTGCCGTAAGCTTCTCTCATTGTGCCATCTACTTTCTGAAAATAGAACTTCACAATCTTGCTTTTCATTTGAGCTTTCAACTTCATATTTGCCCATGCGCATTTCAGCGCTTCGCTCATTGAAAAACCGTTTCTCTTTACAAAAGACCATGCTAAGTTCATGACCTCTTTCATTTGATTTTTAAAATTCGTGCTCATAATCGTGTATTTTAATATGTTTATACTATTTATTTATATCAACCTTTTTGCTATCTTTGCAAAAGTGATTAGGTTATCACTGTTTGATGATGCAAATATAGTAGATAAATTATCAACCTCAAATAAATAGTTGATAATTTATCTACTGGTAAGCATTATTTAACTATTTGGACGATTTATACCTTATTATATGAGTATGGATGATTTATCGAACATAATAGCGGGGATAAGCGCAGGTGTGGCATTCATCTCTGCCATATTCACTGGATTCATGTTCTACCGGTATGATAAAAGACTAAAGGAACAGGAACAGAAGATAAACGATTTCCAGCTCAAAGAATACGCACGGAAAGAAATCGAAAGTAAAAAGGCTTCATTGAGAGCGGAAGTGTTTTGTATCAACGGTGAATGGAAAATAATGATTCAAAATGAAGGGGTTGCTCCCGCAAGAAATGTTAGACTTTTGTCACCGGGTTTGACACCGGAAGAAGGAAGGATAAAAATCATGAATGAATCCATACTACCTTATCCTATATTGAATAGGAATGATAGGTTTTACCTTGATTTATGTCTAATGGAATTTCATGACATTAAGCCTGTTATTCAACTATTTTGGGATGACGACTACGATGTTGACCGGAACATAATACAGGCTTTATGTCTTTGTTGAATCTGCATAAACAGCAAGTAGTACGAATGAATATAATATAGCAAAAGTAATGAGTATATAAATGGCGTTAACAATCTTTCTATTAATATGCTTGTCAACAAAAATGAAGTAAGATTTAACGAGCAAAAGAATAAGAAGAAAAATCAACAAGGCAATAGCCATAGATATTAACGCTAAAACATATATATTCATAGTAATAAAAGTAAAGCGACCAACTCCAAAGTTGCGGTTTGAAGTTTAAGTCGCCTATATAGTCCCTTACGGGAACAGTTAAACAAATTAGTCGAAATCATCCGCAACTTGATTTCGATACAAATATAGTAGATATTTTATCAACTTTCAAATAAAATTTCACCATTATGGAAGAAAAGGATAAATTACGTTCTAAACGTTTTGTGGAAGTTATTGAAGAGTTGCAAATCAGCAATCAGGAACTTAAAGATAAGTTCAAAATAGACAAAACATTGAAATCGAAAATTGTAAATGGAATACAAAATGCATCCATTGATAAAATTGCAGCTATATGTGAGGAGTATGAAAATGCAAATGTTGATTATATTATAACAGGGCGAGGAGGCCCCCTAAAAAAGCCCAATGAGGAAATTCCTAATATTCCAATAGCTTCTGGTATATCAATTACGTCAGAGGAAGAATATCACGATGCAAAAAAGAAAGGATTCCATCTTCTTCCGCAGGTGAGTTTTAAATTTGCCGCTGGACAAACCCAACTCATTAATGTAACCGAAGATATTACTCGATATTGGTATTTGCCTGATTGTAAAGACTGTGAGGGCGTTGCTCAAGTAGTTGGACGTTCTATGTCTCCAACTCTTCCTTCCGGATGTTGGGTTGCCTTAAAAAAATATACACTTCCTCATGAAAATCCCAATATGATTCCATTTGGAAATATATTCGGAATTGTTGTAGAAGATAAAGAAACTGGAGAGTATCATGGACATATCAAAGTGCTGCGCAGATACAAGGAACAATCATTGTCTCATAAATATTGGATCGCGCATTCTATTAATACAGAAGAATTTGATGATTTCGATATAGAAATAGAGCAAGTCAGAAGTCTTTGGATAGTAAAACAACACATTGTAAGTGATACATTATTATAAATAAAAATACAGTAAAGTGGAAATATAATGAGAAAGATTTTGTTTTTAATGATATTTGCATTGATAATGGCAGGGTGCAAATCACGGGAAGAAAAAGTAGCAGAGGTTATCAAACAGGAGATGTTCAAAACGCTTTATGATTTTGAAAGTTATGAGCCGATTGAAACGAAAATTGATAGTGCTTTCACTTCCATATACACAGATACATTAGCTTTATTATATGCAAATGAGGTTAGTGAAATGTTCAATGAATTAGATGATGCTAAGATGGAGTATGAAAGTGCCAAAAGTACTATGGAAATATGGTCAGATAGCTATTCTTCACTTGGGGTTTACAAATTTAATGAAGCTAAGAAAAAAGTAAATGACTATATTGAAAAAATAGATAATGCATTAAAGAGAACAGAAAATATATACGAAAGTATCAAGAAAAGAAATAATGAAATAGGACACTCCTTTATTGGATGGAAAGCGACACATAAATTCAGATGCAAAACCAAAGGAGGAAATTTTGATTTAGGGAATTATTTATATGTATTTGATAAGAAGATAGAGACAATATTACACATCGAAGATATGGATAATAAAAACAATTCTCGATTAATTGAAATTATCAATGAAGCTATTAAATCTGATAATACAAAAGAAGATATAGACACAAACACGTCAGCCACAGAACAAGCTGCATCGGACAGTTTATCCAAAGCATTAAAAGGGGAGATTTAAGATTATGATTGACTTTTTAACCATCGTACTTCTAATATTCGGAGTACTGCAAATCATCCTCTTCTTCAAGATATGGGGAATGACGAATGATATTAGAGAAATGAGAAACAAGTATCTCAAGAATGAGGATGAAAAAAGGAGAGAGGAAGCGGTATATGATCCAACCCCTAAGGTTAGTAGTGGATCTAAACCTATAATATAAAACCTATTATTAACATTTCAATTCTACCTTAAAAACAGCAATTGTATAGTAGATTGTTTTTTGAAAGGGTTAGAAAAGAGTGCTTAATAAATTAGTAATCAGTATAATAATAGAGCTGTTGCATGGGACTTCGTAACGCGTAGGTCGCCAGTTCAAGTCTGGCTAGCGGCTCTCAAATTAGAACGCTGATTATTAATTAATAATCAGCGTTCTAATTTTTACAGGATTCCCTATTCTTATTTTAAAAGGGAAATCCTGCGTATGTAATAGATGTGAAATATAAAAATGTAATCTATGTTGAGTCGTATTATTGTTTTAGTGGTTGCCGGAGTAGCCGTAGTCTATATTGTTCGCTTTATAGATAACTTTTTCTCCCAGCGTAGAAGATAAAACTAGCTTTCAAACATTCTGCTGCGTGCGAGCATACAAGCGCCAACGATGCCGGCTTTGTCTTTCAGCTTAGATGTGATGATGGCTGAATCTTTATTAACCAGATTTAGAGAGTACTTGCGTACGGCTGTTTTTATGGGCTGGGTGATATAATCACCGGTTAAAGATAAAGTTCCACCTATAATAACCAGTTCCGGGTTGAAGATATTGATTAGCCCGGCAATCTGTTTGCCTAGTTTCTGCCCGATTTCTTCTACAATTTCAATGCAAAGCAGGTCTTCTTTATTCACAGCGGCAATGATCTCATCAAGAGTGATCGGATTTTCCTCTGTGGCGATTCGTGTAGATAGAATGGAACTTTCCCCACTTTGAATACGCTCTAATAAGATACGATGAAGTGCCGATCCGGAAGCTTCCGTCTCCAAGCAACCTTTTTTTCCGCAATGGCAGATTATCTCATTATCATAAGCACTCATGTGTCCAAATTCACCGGAGAATCCGGATTTTCCGGTATAAATCTTACCATCAATAATAATTCCGATACCTACTCCCCAGCTTACATTTACAAAAATGATATCCTTTTCTCCTTTCACGCAGCCTTGCATGTATTCGCCATAAGTCATGGCGCGTGTGTCATTATCAATGGTTACTTTATATCCCAATTTTTCGGATAATACATCCGCCAACGGCCTTTCCTCAAAATTGAATTGACTGAAGCTATACCCTGATTCAGGATTTACACGTCCCGACACATTTACATTGATATTTAAGATCTTCTCTTTATTAATAGTGAGCTTCTTTATAAAATTGAGAATATGCTTGCATAACTCATTCATCCCTTCGATTGAGTTCTCAAACTTATAAGGTATATTCATTTTCAATTCTACCATATCGCCTTTGAAATTTATCAGTCCGATATTGACAGCGAATCTTTTGATGTCTACACCCAAAAAGTAACCGGATTCCGGATTAAGCCCATAGAGGTTGGGATGGCGTCCGCCACTAGTCTCCAATTTGCCATAATCATTAATATATCCGTCATCACACATTTCACCGATAAATTTGGTGACGGTTGGTACACTTAAATCCAGTTCTTTTGAAAGATCGGGAATTGTGGAACTTCCATTATATATATAATGTGTAATAATCCTCTTTTTGACGAGAGCGCTTTTAGAGCCCTTTTCTATTTCTTTCAAGAATTGTTGGTTCATAACTATGTATATTTGGTAATTCACACAAAGATAATTAATTTTTTTATTAATACGTGGTTTTGAGGCCTTGAAAATTAGAATGTCTTGAATGTTCTATTCCCTATATACTATGTAATGGATTTATATATAGGATAATGTAGCTATGGATGATTGTGGATATAATAAATGAAAGAAGACGATTTGTGAGGTAATTCCCCCTTCTATTAATTAATAATGCAAGAAATAATGATTTTATTAATAAAATATTTTATTATCTATTGTTTATTTAATAAATATAGCTATATTTGTGCCGTGATATTATTAATAAAACTCTATATCCTTAAATGAATTTAGTATGAGAAACTATTTTTTAGGTCTGTGTTTATTATTTGCTTTGTGTTTTACAGCATGCTCTCATTCGGATGATTCTGTTGATGTGCTAATTATTGGTGGAGGTGCCAGTGGAGTGACTGCTGGTATTCAGTCTGCTCGAATGGGGGCTGCAACATTGATAGTAGAAGAAACAGAATGGCTGGGTGGAATGCTTACATCTGCAGGTGTAAGTGCTGTTGACGGAAACTATGATTTACCGGCAGGTTTGTTTGGTGAGTTTCGCGAACATTTGGCAGATTATTATGGTGGACTTGATTCTCTAAAAACCGGTTGGGTGAGTGCAGTGTTGTTTGAACCTTCAGTCGGAAATAAAATTTTCCATGAAATGGTTGACGCGGAGAAAAATCTAAAAGTATGGCATAATGCTACCTTGGTAAAGCTGGAAAGAGAGAAAGATGTTTGGATTGCTCAAATTCAGATGAAAGATAATACAATCAAAAAAATACATGCTAAAATATTGATTGATGGTACTGAATTGGGGGATATAGCAAAAATGTGCGGGGTGAAATATGATGTCGGTATGGAAAGCCGTCATGATACAAAAGAAGATATCGCTCCGGAAGAGAAAAATAATATAGTTCAGGATATTACATACGTAGCAATCTTGAAAGATTATGGTAAAGATGTGACTATTCCTTGTCCTGAAGGATATAATAAGGATGAATTTGCTTGTGCTTGTGCCAGTCATGTTTGTATCACGCCTAAAGAACCGGATCGTGTATGGTCTAAAGACATGATGATAACTTATGGAAAACTTCCTAATAATAAATACATGATTAATTGGCCGATAGAAGGCAATGATT
>ENA-UEPG01001279-UEPG01001279.1-human-gut-metagenome-genome-assembly--contig:-NODE-1279-length-20376-cov-10.911030_pt1 | contig 20376 bp, 20 predicted proteins | sample MGYA00242893_ERZ507902 | MGnify/ENA primary metagenome ERZ507902 (study PRJEB26167, sample SAMN06115491) | human gut metagenome | host: Homo sapiens | place: China:Gansu | collected 2015-04-23... | reverse complement strand
GTCAACGAAACCTACACGAAGGAGGCGAAAGTGGCTGAAAAACCGAAAACGCGTCGTAGCCGTTCGGGTGCTAAGAAAGCTGCCGAACCGGTCGAAGCCGTTGCGGAACCGGTCGCTGCCGATACCGAGGCTCCTGCGGAAGAGGTCAAGAAAGCGCCTGCAAAGAAGGCCGCCGCAAAAAAGCCCGCTGCTAAAAAAGCGGCGGAAGAGGCTCCTGCCGAAGAAAAGGCTTAATAAAACGTTGCTTCATACGAAGAGCGGGGATTCCAAGAATCCCCGCTCTTGTTTTATGCCGGTACGGCTGCCGAAATGCGGAGGGATACGTGCCGTTCGGCCGGACGACGTTCGGGGATGTCGGTTGCTTCGGGCCGAATACCTGACCGCGCGGTTTCCGGAAGATGCGGGCCCTTTATGTTTTTACGCCGCCGGGAATGTGGATCACGACATGGCCGAGATTCCGATGTGCGATTTCCGGAAGGCGATCCTGGATTTTATGGCGCGGTTTGTGAAGGGAAAAAGCCGCTGGCGCTCGATACCGGCGAAACGTGCGCCGACCGGGCGGAGGCGAAAAAAGACTTTACGATGCGGGATTAAGTCACGGTCTGTTTCGTATCTGTGCTGGACCGGAAGCGGAATATTGAGGTCGGCCGGAGCCGATGTCGTACGGATTTCCGGTCGAAATTCTCCGGAAAACAGACAATATTCCGACGCATTTTTTACCGGATTCAGGGAAACGACACGTTGTAAAACTTGTTTAATCCGGCGCGATGCACTATCTTTGAAGCGTTTTCGATTTCTGCTGATGCCGGGTATTCGCCGGTAAAAGCGTTGGAAATACGAGGGGCCCCTTAGGTGGCGGCATTGCGATCGAAACAGATAAACCGATTATAAACTAATTTAAGGAAAATTGTCATGGGACAGATTATCAGTGTTCATGCAAGGGAAATCCTCGACTCGAGAGGAAATCCGACGATTGAAGTGGAAGTAACTACCGCAAGCGGGGCTGTCGGCCGTGCAGCCGTTCCGTCCGGAGCCTCTACCGGAGAAAACGAAGCGCTCGAACTGCGCGACGGCGACAAGGGGCGTTATGGCGGAAAAGGCGTGCTGAAGGCCGTTCAGAATGTGAATGAAATCATCGCCAAGGAGATTCTCGGCATGCAGGTGACCGATCAGGTCGGCATCGACAAAACGATGATCGCGCTCGACGGAACCGCTACCAAGAGCAACCTCGGCGCCAATGCGATTCTCGGCGTGTCGCTGGCTTGCGCTCATGCCGCGGCCAATTTGCTCGGTATGCCGCTGTACCGCTATATCGGTGGAACGAACGCCAAGACGCTACCTGTTCCGATGATGAATATCATCAACGGCGGTTCGCACTCGGACGCTCCGATCGCGTTCCAGGAATTTATGATCCGTCCGGTCGGAGCCGCTTCGTTCCGGGAAGGGCTGCGCATGGGCGCCGAGGTGTTCCACGCGCTGAAGAAAGTGTTGCACGACCGCGGACTGAGTACGGCCGTAGGCGACGAGGGCGGTTTCGCTCCGGCCCTGAACGGTACCGAAGACGCGCTGGAATCGATCATCGAGGCGATTAAGAAAGCCGGTTACAAGCCGGGCCGCAAGTGCGAAGGCGGCGATGTGGCTATCGGTATGGACTGCGCCTCTTCCGAATTTTACAAAGACGGTATCTACGACTATACCAAGTTCGAAGGCGCCAAAGGTGCAAAACGCACCTCTGCCGAACAGGTCGCTTACCTCGAACAGCTGATCTCGAAGTACCCGATCGACTCGATCGAGGACGGTATGAGCGAAAACGACTGGGACGGCTGGAAGAAACTGACCGAACGCATCGGCAACCGCTGCCAGTTGGTAGGCGACGACCTGTTCGTGACAAACGTCGATTTCCTTGCAATGGGTATCGAAAAAGGTTGTGCCAACTCTATCCTGATTAAAGTAAATCAGATCGGTTCACTAACAGAAACCCTGAACGCTATCGAAATGGCTCACCGCCACGGATATACTACGGTTACTTCCCACCGTTCGGGCGAAACGGAAGATGCTACTATCGCTGACATCGCAGTAGCTACCAACAGCGGACAAATCAAGACTGGTTCTTTGAGCCGTTCTGATCGTATGGCTAAATACAATCAGTTGCTTCGCATTGAAGAAGAGCTTGGCGATTTGGCAGTATATGGATATAAGAGAATTAGGTAAATAGATTCTTAAAATAAAGAAAAGAGAGGGTGGATACGTTCAACAGGTAGCCACCCTCTATTTATAAGGAATACACTATCTTAAAGAAGCCAAGCAGTAAACTTAAAAATATTATAGTTTTATCGGAACTGTACATTTCGATACTATGCGAATATATAAAAAAAGCATCCAGGCAAATACCTGAATGCTTTTCTTCTTCAATTTTGAGCCTCTTGTCGGATTCGAACCAACGACCCCGAGATTACAAATCACGTGCTCTGGCCAACTGAGCTAAAGAGGCGGGTGGGTAAGCTTGCTATATCGCGCCGCTACAACCAACTACCTTTGCTGCGATCAAGCCCTGGAGGATTCGAAGGGAGCTGGCCGTATAGGACTTACCCGTTTTGCGGTTGCAAAGGTAGGCATTTTTATGGATTCTGCAATAGCTAAAGATAACTTTTTTCACACAGAACAACTAACCATCTACATTTCAAGCAATTAAAAGTATAAAAAAAATCTCAGGCGGCAACTTCCCTTGCTTTATTAACTTTAACAACCATATTCCCTCTACCAACCGATATTATTTGTACCTTTGTGCGCAATTTAGAAATAAAGATGACAGAAAACAGAATCTATTTACAGAAATATGCCATGCACTTTGGCACGTATATGGGAGTCTATTGGATATTGAAATTCATACTATTTCCATTGGGATTTCGTATTCCTTTCTTTTCTTTCCTATTTATAATCCTGACATTAGCCGTACCATTCATCGGTTACCACTATACAAAAATGTATCGGGACAAAATATGCGGAGGAAGCATCCAGTTCTCACATGCCGTTCTCTTCAGCATCTTCATGTATATGTTCGCGTCCTTACTGGTAGCCGTGGCACACTATATCTATTTCCAGTTTATCGACCACGGATTTATCATTAATTCCTATACCCAGCTATGGGACGAATTGATGGCCAACACCCCCGCCTTGATAGAAAGCAAAGAGATTATAAAAGAAACGATAGACAGTGTCCGTTCACTCAATTCCATTAATATAACCATGCAGCTATTGTCATGGGATGTATTTTGGGGAAGTATCCTCGCCATCCCTACTGCATTGATGGTGATGAAAAGAGCCAAACCTGAGAACGACGAGCCTTCACAATCGTAACTTGTAATTCGTAATTTAGAAGTAAAAAGATGGATATATCAGTTGTAGTCCCATTATTCAATGAAGAAGAGTCACTACCCGAACTCTACGCTTGGATAGAACGGGTAATGCAAGCCAACGGATTCTCATTCGAAGTGATTTTCGTTAATGACGGAAGCACTGACCGCTCATGGGAAGTGATAGAAAAGCTCAAAGCACAATCAGAACACGTAAAAGGAATCAAATTCCGTCGCAACTATGGTAAATCTCCCGCACTCTACTGCGGATTTGCCGAAGCTCAGGGTGACGTAGTTATCACGATGGATGCAGACCTGCAGGACAGCCCGGACGAAATTCCAGAACTCTACCGGATGATAACCCAGGATGGTTATGATCTCGTATCCGGCTGGAAACAAAAAAGATATGACCCGCTATCAAAAACGTTACCAACGAAGTTATTCAACGCAACCGCACGCAAAGTGTCGGGCATCAAAAACCTGCACGATTTTAACTGCGGACTGAAAGCATATCGCAAAGATGTCGTAAAACACATCGAAGTGTACGGTGAAATGCACCGTTACATTCCCTATCTGGCAAAAAATGCCGGATTCAAGAAAATCGGTGAAAAGGCTGTCCATCATCAGGCACGTAAGTTTGGCTCTACCAAATTCGGTGGCTGGAACCGTTTCTTCAACGGCTATCTGGACTTGATTTCCCTCTGGTTCCTTTCCAAGTTCGGAATCAAGCCGATGCATTTCTTCGGTTTATTAGGTTCGCTGATGTTCTTTATCGGATTCATATCAGTGGCCGTTGTAGGCGCCAGCAAGCTATATGCCATGTCCAATGGTCTGCCCTACCGACTGGTGACCGACTCTCCCTATTTTTATCTGTCACTCACGGCAATGATTATAGGTACGCAATTGTTCCTTGCCGGATTCCTTGGCGAACTAATCTCGCGTAACGCACCGGAACGGAACAACTATCAGATAGAAAAGAAAATTTGATTCACATTCAATAATTGACTATGAAGAATTTAGTTCGTATCTTTCTCCTATTGATAATCGTCGGTGCCGCCGTGGGCATCCACAGCTCGTGCTCGGACGAGAACGACTGTTCGCTGGCAGGACGTCCGATGATGTATTGCACGTTCAAAGTCCTCAATCCGGACGATAAGACCGAAGTATTAAATGATACGCTTGACTCGTTGACAATTAAGGCATTGGGGACAGACTCAATCATTCTCAACAACGAGAAGAAAGTACATAAGATAATGCTGCCATTACGCTACACAAGCGATTCTACCGTATTTATTTTCCAATATGACCCGGTACGTAGCCCCAATGATGTAGACACCTTATATATCGTACAACAAAATACCCCCTATTTCCAATCAATGGAATGTGGATATATGATGAAACAAAATATCCTCAGTGCCAAGTTCGGAAACAGAGCAGGTAGCTCGGAGAAAATAGACTCCATCTATTTTAGAAATAAAGAAGCCAATACTAATGAAATTGAGAATCTACAGATATTCTTTAAATATCGTGACCGTACACCGGATACGGCTGACTAGTCTTCTTCTGCTCTTTTGTATCGGGCTTCCGTTGTTGGCACAGCAGCAACGCCCTACCCATACACCCAAAAGAGAACAGAAAAAGAATAAGGTTGCCGAAGTAGATACCATTCCTTTTTACAATGGTACGTACATCGGCGTGGACTTGTACGGCATAGGAAGCAAACTTCTAGGCGGTGACTTCATGAGTTCTGAAGTCAGCGTGGCAGTCAACCTCAAAAACAAGTTCATCCCTACTATTGAATTTGGTATGGGCGGAACGGATACATGGAGTGAAACTGGTATCCACTACAAAAGCAAAACTGCCCCATTCTTCCGGATCGGCGTGGACTACAACACCATGGCAAAGAAGAAAGAGAAAAACAGCTACCTATATGCAGGTATCCGTTACGCATTCAGCTCTTTCAAATATGACGTATCCACCATGCCCGCAGGCGACCCTATCTGGGGAGACGTTATAGGCAACCCCAGTCTGGAAGACGATTATTGGGGCGGAAGCGTACCTTTCAGCCATTTGGGAATGAAAGGTTCCGTGCAGTGGCTGGAAATCGTTTTAGGTGTCAAAGTGCGTATTTACAAGAACTTCAACATGGGCTGGTCGGTACGCATGAAATACAAGACAAGTGCCTCTACCGGAGAGTACGGCGACCCGTGGTATGTGCCCGGCTACGGAAAGTTTAAATCAAACAATATGGGAATCACTTATTCCCTCATTTATAAATTGCCTCTTTAAAATATAATGACAGGACTGGAGATTTGGTTGCTTGCAATAGGTTTGGCGATGGATTGTTTCGCCGTTTCGATTGCAAGTGGTATTATTTTGAAACGTACCCAATGGAAGCCTATGCTGGTCATGGCTTTTGCGTTCGGGCTTTTTCAAGCAATCATGCCTTTTATCGGATGGATGTTTGCCAAAAGTTTCAGCCATCTTATAGAAAGTGTAGACCATTGGATTGCTTTCGCAATTCTCGCCTTTCTTGGCGGCAGGATGATTTGGGAGTCTTTCAAGGAAGAAGAATGCTGCCAGTTATTCAATCCGACAAGCCTGAAAGTGGTATTCACTATGGCAGTAGCAACGAGTATCGACGCGCTGGCGGTGGGCATTTCGTTTGCCTTTCTAGGAGTTCAGAGCTATAATGAAATCCTGTCTCCTATCCTTATCATAGGATTTGTCTCATTCGTCCTGTCGCTAATCGGACTTATCTTCGGTATCCAATGCGGCTGCGGACTGGCACGGAAATTAAAAGCGGAATTATGGGGTGGCATCATCCTGGTCATTATCGGAATCAAAATATTAATCGAACATCTGTTTTTCCAATAAAACAAGTTTCTTCATCAAACAAAAAAGCGTATGAAAACAAAAAAAAGTTTCCTTTGGCTGGCATTCCTGATTCTGGCAAGCATCTGGATAATAGCCAAGCACAACCAGAAGGCCAACTACAACAGTATCAAAGGTCTGGTATTCGGAACTATATATAAAATCACCTACGAGCACGAGGGTGACTTAAAACCGGAAATCGAAGCCGAACTGCAACGTTTTGACTATTCCCTGTCGCCATTCAACGACAGTTCTGTCATTAGCCGTGTAAACCGTAACGAAGAATTGGTTACCGACAGCTTCTTTCAAAATTGCTTCAACCGTTCGATTGAAATATCACGCGAGACAAAAGGCGCCTTCGACATCACGATAGCTCCTCTTGCCAACGCTTGGGGATTTGGCTTCAAGAAAGGAGCTTTCCCTGATTCATTAATGATAGACAGTCTGCTGCAAATCACCGGATATGAGAAGGTGAAATTGGAGAACGGTGAAGTTATCAAACAAGATCCACGTATCATGTTGAGCTGTAGCGCAGTAGCCAAAGGGTATTCGGTAGATGTAGTAGCACGCCTGCTCGACCGAAAAGGTATAAAAAACTATATGGTAGACATTGGCGGCGAGGTGGTAGTGAAAGGCAAAAACCCCTCCAATGGCTTATGGCGCATTGGAATCAATAAACCCGTTGACGACTCACTGGCCGTAAACCAAGAACTACAAACAATACTCGAAATTTCAGACTTAGGCTTGGCTACTTCCGGCAACTATCGCAACTATTACTATAAAGACGGCAAAAAATATGCCCATACCATCGACCCGAGAACGGGCTATCCTGTACAACACAGCATCTTATCTTCTACTGTAATCGCCAAAGACTGCATGACTGCCGACGCCCTAGCTACCGCATTCATGGTGATGGGTCTGGAAGAAGCGGAGACTTTTTGCAAAGCAAACCCGGAGATTGACGCTTACTTTATTTACAGTGGAGAAAACGGAGAGTTCAAGACTTACTATACGGAAGGAATGAAAAAGTACATAGCGAAATAAAATCCGTTTCTTCTCTTTCATTCCTTTCACATGAGGATAAGTCTCAAGCTATCAACTATTTCGTGTGATTACTTAAAGATTAATGCCCTTTTCACATTCTTCACGACCGGTATCATCACAAAAACACCATTTATCGTGAAGGATGTGCCGCATCTCTCGACACCCCATAATAACCGGGAGCAGGCACATACATCGGTTGAGTGCGCAAGCCGATATTCACCAGTTTTCCTTCTCCACGCAGACGAACCAAATGTGTTTTTGCCGTAGTACGAGCCAAGCCGCATATCTCTTGAAAGTCACGACGGGTCATCATCTGATGTCCGGCAAAATATTCTTTCAACAACATGTCAATCTCCACCTCCGAAACCTTCTCCGAATGGCGGACGTACTTGGACTGACTGGCACGGACGCCAACAAAATGTCCTTTCAGATTAGTGTCAGGACGGAAACGAACTGTTTTAAAAGTCACTTTATTGGTTTTGTGCGGAGTGCTGCGGGTCACTTTCCCCGTAGCCGCCAAAGTGGGATAAAAATAACCGATTCCCTCGATATGTACTTCTTTCCCCTCACTCAACGACTCGCCGAGAATCTTCGACAGGTTGTCGAGCACATTCTTCACATCACCCACAGTCAACGAACTGTAATCATGAATCCTGTAACAAAGTGTTTCCGTATCCACCTTACCATTCATAAAGATACGCGGATGCAACGCTGCCTCTTCTTCTTCCGAAGATGCATTAGGATTTTCATACCAATCAAATACAATAGCCATTACTTCTTTTCAATTTAAATGTGTAACTTCATCATAGGACGACTGTAATCGGCTATTCGGACAACTGAAATCGGCTGTTCAGTCAACTATAGTCAGCCGACCGGACAACTCCAGCCGGCTTTCCTTAAACAAGCACTAAAGATACGACAAAGTAACGACATATCAGCATAAGAAAACTTGTTTTTCATTTCAGAAGAAAATAAACATTTTCTTAGCCAAATACTTGCAAACCCCATATCTCATGTTATACCGTAGCAGCATCAACCGGTCGAAAAAACGACCTGTCCTTCTCACGCAACAAGTGATTGATTTTTTGAAAGCACGAATACTACTTTTTATTCATTTCATAAACACAAAATACACCGCCGCAATCAAACAAACGAACGCCGCCAAATGATTCCAGTGCAACGCTTCTCCTTTGAAAAAAACAGTTGTGAACACCGTAAAGATGACAAGAGTTATCACTTCCTGGATAACTTTCAACTGCATCAATGAAAACGGACCGCCGTTACCAATAAATCCGATACGGTTCGCAGGTATTTGACATGAGTACTCAAAGAAAGCGATCGCCCAACTGAAAGCAATCACACCTATCAACGGAAGAGCTGCGAACCAGCTATATTCCTGTTTCATTTTCAGATGTCCGTACCAAGCAAATGTCATAAAGACATTAGACACGATGAGCAACAAAATAGTATATATTCCTTTCATAACAATCTATTCAAATTTATCTATTTAATAAGCTATTTTATCCGGTAATAATTCTTCCTGTACATTCGTCATGCTTCCCCAAAGGCTGTACCGGGCTTCCGGATTCATCGCTTCCAGTTGTCGCAAAACCCCTTTCATATCACTCCGGCTGGATTGCGATTCGTAAGGACAGTTTTTCACTTGCTTCCGATAGCCATGCAAAGCCGCCAATTCTATCAAATCCGATTCGTGAACCATGCACATCGGACGGATGATTGTCATATCAAACTTCTTCATCACCAACCGGGGCGGCATAGTGCTGAACGCACCCTGATAAGTGATATTCATCAGCAAAGTTTCCAGAATGTCATCCATATGATGTCCCAAAGCTATTTTATTGCACCCTTGTTCCTTGGCAACCGTAAACAAGGCTTTCCGACGATTCCACGAACAAAGGAAACAGGGAGACTTGCGTGTATCCGTAGAGGGGTCAAATGAAGTTTCGTATTGGAGAAAAGGTACTCCGTATGCTTCACAATGCGCTTTTAGATACTCTGTATCGCTTTGATAAGGAATATTTTTCATCACTACATGGACGGCAACGACAGAGAAACGAGGCTTGTAGATACGTGCGCGTTTGCCCAACAGTTCTACAAGCGCCAACGAATCTTTCCCGCCCGACAGCCCGATAAGGATTTTATCCCCTTCTTCTATCAGCCCATATTGCACCACTCCTTTGTTGAACCGTCTATCAATGCGGCGAATGGTTTTCTCTTCTTCTGTAAATTGTGCCATATCTTCAAAAATCGGCTGCAAAAGTAAGCGAAAAGAATGATTTAAAGAAGAATTAACATAATAGAATCTCTGAAAAAGGGTTTATTTCTAATATATTTGTACTTTTGAACAATTGAAAAATTGACAGATGCCCGGAAGTAGCAGTACTTTCAAACAATCCGTCACTTATAAACGATAAATAACGATGAAAGGGAAATATATTCTATTTTTATTTTGTAGTCTCTTCCTTTGTGAAGTTTCTGCGCAAACACTGGAACAGGCACGCACCTTATTTACAAAAGGTGATTATGAAAAAGCCAAGCCTGTATTCAAAAAGTATGCAAAATCCCAACCTTCCAACGGAAATTATAATTATTGGTACGGCGTATGTTGCCTGAAAACCGGAGAAGCCGAGGAAGCGGTAAAACCGCTCGAAATGGCAGTAAAGAAACGCGTTGCCAGCGGCCAGCTATACTTGGGGCAGGCTTACAATGAAACATATCGCTTTGAAGACGCGGTAGAATGTTTTGAAGAATACATCGCCGACCTGAAGAAGCGCAAAAGACCGACAGAAGAAGCTGAGGAGTTGTTAGAAAAGAGTAAGGCCGACCTGCGCATGCTGAAAGGCGTAGAGAACGTTTGCATTATCGACAGCTTCGTTGTAGATAAAGCAACTTTTCTGAATGCTTATAAAATCAGCGAAGAATCGGGTAAGCTATTCACGTTCAACGATTTCTTTCAAACAGAAGGAAATCATGAAGGAACTGTCTACGAAACTGAAATCGGAAATAAAATCTATTACAGCGAGAAGGGCGAAAGAGGAAATTTAGATATATTCTCAAAGAATAAGTTGCTGAACGAATGGAGTAACGGGCGTCCGCTCCCCGGCAGCATCAACGCTTCCGGTAATGCCAATTATCCGTATGTGATGTCGGACGGCATTACCATTTATTATGCAAGTGACGGTGAAGGGTTGGGTGGATATGATATTTTCGTCACCCGCTACAACACGAACAACGACACTTATCTCGTACCGGAAAATGTAGGTATGCCGTTCAATTCTCCATACAATGATTATATGTATGTCATCGACGAATATAACAACTTGGGTTGGTTTGCTTCCGACCGCTTCCAACCGGAAGGGAAAGTCTGTATCTATGTATTCATCCCGAATAATTCAAAACAGACTTACAACTACGAAGCGATGGATCAGGAACAAATCATCCGTCTGGCACAAATCCATTCATTGAAAGAGACTTGGAAGGACAAACAGGCAGTCGCCGAAGCATTGCAGCGTTTGGAAGCCGCTATCAGCCATAAGCCGAAAGAACGTCGTGTCGTCGACTTTGAATTTGTCATTGATGATAACACAACTTATTATCTGATGAATGACTTTAAATCCGCCAAAGCCAAACAGCTTTTCCAACGCTACCAGCAGATGGAAAAAGACTATCAGCAACAGGAGGAAAAGTTGAAGAGCCTGCGCCAGCAATATTCTACAAGCAACAAACAGGGAAAGGAAAGAATGGCTCCTGCCATCCTCGACCTGGAGAAACGCGTATTGCAAATGTCGGGCGAACTGGACGCACTTGAAATCAATGTACGTAACGCTGAAAAAACTAAATAAATTAATAACACCAAACTATGGATATACTCATTATCGCCGTTCTCATCATTGCCGCAGTCATACTGTTTCTGGTAGAACTGTTCGTCATCCCGGGCATCAGCCTGGCCGGAATTTCTGCATTGGTTTGCATTCTTTATGCTAACTACTATGCATTTGCCAATATAGGAATGGCAGGAGGGTTTGTCACTTTGGGGATATCGGCTGCCGCCTGCATAGGGTCGCTAGTATGGTTTATGCGGTCGAAAATGCTGGACAAGCTGGCATTGAAAAAGGATATCGACTCGAAAGTAGACCGCAGCGCAGAGCAAAGTGTGAAAGTCGGCGACACAGGCATCAGCACTACCCGCCTCGCACAAATCGGTTATGCAGAAATTAACGGCAAGATTGTGGAAGTCAAGTCAATAGACGGATTCCTCAATGAAAAGACACCGATTATCGTAAGCCGCATCACCGAGGGCACAATCATGGTTGAGAAACACAAAAAATAATATTCACTTAATACAATTATCAATGGATCAATCTCTTTATTTACCTATCTTCTTGATAGCGGGAGGTATTATTTTCTTAATACTGTTCTTCCATTACGTGCCGTTCTTCCTCTGGTTGTCGGCCAAAGTATCGGGTGTCAACATCTCGTTGATACAACTGTTCTTGATGCGTATCCGTAACGTTCCGCCGTATATCATCGTGCCGGGAATGATTGAAGCTCATAAAGCCGGATTGAAAAACATCACACGTGACGAACTGGAAGCCCATTACCTGGCGGGAGGGCACGTGGAAAAGGTAGTTCATGCCTTAGTGTCCGCATCGAAAGCAAATATCGAATTATCATTCCAGATGGCAACAGCCATCGACCTTGCCGGACGTGACGTTTTTGAAGCTGTACAAATGTCCGTGAACCCGAAAGTTATCGACACTCCGCCCGTTACGGCTGTAGCGAAAGATGGTATCCAGTTGATAGCCAAGGCTCGTGTAACGGTACGTGCCAGCATCAAGCAGTTGGTTGGTGGTGCAGGTGAAGATACGATTCTTGCCCGTGTAGGCGAAGGTATCGTTTCGTCCATCGGTTCTTCTGAAAATCATAAGTCAGTACTCGAAAACCCGGACTCTATCTCCAAGCTTGTACTCCGCAAGGGATTGGATGCAGGAACCGCTTTCGAGATTCTGTCTATTGACATCGCGGACATCGACATAGGTAAGAATATCGGTGCCGCTTTGCAGATTGACCAGGCTAATGCGGACAAGAATATCGCTCAGGCGAAAGCTGAGGAACGCCGTGCAATGGCTGTCGCTTCCGAACAGGAAATGAAGGCGAAAGCGCAGGAAGCCCGCGCGAAAGTTATCGAAGCGGAAGCGGAAGTCCCCAAAGCAATGGCAGAGGCATTCCGCAGCGGCAATCTGGGTATCATGGATTATTACCGGATGAAGAATATCGAGGCTGACACTTCAATGCGCGAAACTATTGCCAAACCGGCAACCGGCAATACGGGCAATCAGCCATTGAGTAAATAAGTTACTGTAAACGCCGGAACCCGGTTTCATTTCAGTTTCAAGACGTATCCTCCTTCCCCTACGGAAAAAAGAAGGATGCTTCTTCTGAACTTAAATCCGGTTCCGGCGTTTCTATTTACAGATACAATCATATTGTAAAACTAAAACCTTTCAATAACATGAAAAAGTACTTTCCATCCTCTGAATTGATTATCAACGAAGACGGTTCGGTATTCCATCTTCACGTAAAGCCTGAATGGCTGGCAGACAAAGTTATTCTGGTAGGCGACCCCGGACGTGTAGCACTCGTAGCTTCTCATTTCGAAAACAAAGAATGTGAAGTGGAAAGCCGCGAATTCAAAACGATCACGGGCACGTATAAAGGAAAACGGATTACCGTAGTTTCTACGGGAATCGGGTGCGATAATATCGACATCGTGATGAATGAACTGGACGCTCTCGCCAACATCGACTTTAACACACGGGAAGAAAAGGAACAATTCCGCCAGTTGGAATTAGTGCGCATCGGCACGTGTGGCGGCTTGCAGCCTAATACTCCGGTGGGTACATTCGTTTGCTCGCAAAAGTCCATCGGCTTCGACGGGTTATTGAATTTCTATGCCGGACGCAACGCGGTATGTGACTTGCCGTTTGAGCGTGCTTTTCTCAATCATATGGGTTGGTCGGGAAATATGTGCGCTCCCGCTCCTTATGTGATTGATGCCAGCGAGGAACTGATCGACCGGATTGCCAAAGATGACATGGTACGCGGCGTGACGATTGCCGCCGGTGGTTTCTTCGGGCCTCAGGGGCGTGAGCTTCGTGTGCCGTTGGCAGACCCGAAACAGAATGACAAGATTGAAGCATTCGAATACAAAGGTTTCAAGATTACCAACTTCGAGATGGAGAGTTCGGCTTTGGCAGGACTTAGCCGGTTGATGGGACATAAGGCGATGACTGTCTGTATGGTGATTGCCAACCGACTGATTAAAGAAGCCAATACCGGATACAAGAATACAATCGACACACTGATTAAGACTGTTCTTGACAGAATCTAAAAAAACAAAATGAGGGGGAGAAAAAAGTCTCTTCCGGCTTTAATTCAGGCACGGATTACATGGAGTACCACAGTTTTATTTAAATCAGAACTGTGAATTTCACGTAATCCGCACCTAAACTTTATAGATAATATCCTTTTCATCAATAGCCAATCGTGAATCTTTCCTGATGATGTTTCGGATTCTCCAGTTCATCAATCATTGCAGCAGCATAATCTTCTACGGAAATATGGCTATTCCCTACGATATCCACAATCATATCATCTTTGCCAAGACGATAACGCCCGGTACGCACTCCCGATCTCATGTCCGCTGCCGGAGAGAAAAACACCCAGTCTATCTCCTTTTCTTTCTTCAGAAAGTTCAGATAAAATTCTCCCAACGCTTTCACTCCGGGCAAAATATTTTCGGGTACCTCGCCGGAATCCATCAACCGCAATCCCGGAGCAATGAATAAGGAACCGGCACCGCCGACCATCAGAAAACGGTTAATCCCCGCCTTCTTCACTCCGTCAATAATAGTCAGATAAACTTTGATAGTCTCATCATATATATTGGGATTATTCCATCCCGGATTGAATGCGCTGATTACGGCGTCCGCTCCTTTACAAACCTCCGCCACCTCGTCGAGCGAAGACACGTCTGCCTTCACGACTTTCAGGTTCTCATTTTCTATCTTTATCTTTTCAGGATGACGAACCACGGCGGTCACTTCAAAGCCGCGGTTCAAAGCTTCATTCAGTATAGCCGAACCCACAAACCCGCTTGCGCCTATGAGGACAACCTTCTTTACTTTCTTCATATTCCAACAATTTTTAGGATGTTATTACTGCTCTAACAACACTACAACAACCGGAATGTTGCTTTGCTTTTGGATATTTAATCAACCAATATAAGATTCTACCCTCCCTTTCATTCTATTTTTTACTCAGAAACAACTATCTTTGCATCATCCAAAAAGAAATACAATGAACCAAGATACTATCTGTGCTGTTGCTACCGCCCAGGGCGGTGCTATCGGAAGCATCCGTGTTTCCGGTCCGGAAGCTATTTCCATCACCAGCCTTATCTTCAAACCGGCAAAAGCCGAGAAACGGCTCTGTGAGCAGAAGCCATATACTTTGACTTTCGGTCATATCTACGATGGGGAGGAGATTATCGACGAAGTACTAGTCAGTCTTTTCCGTGCTCCTCATTCATATACAGGTGAAGACTGTACGGAAATCACTTGTCATGGTTCTTCTTATATTCTCCAACAGGTGATGCAACTGCTTATCAAGAATGGTTGCCGCATGGCTCAACCGGGGGAATATACGCAGCGTGCATTCCTCAATGGCAAGATGGATTTAAGTCAGGCAGAAGCTGTGGCGGACTTGATTGCGTCTTCATCCGCTGCTACTCACCGACTGGCAATGAGCCAAATGCGTGGTGGCTTCAGCAAGGAACTGACTGACTTACGCAACAAGCTATTGAACTTCACCTCTATGATTGAACTGGAACTGGATTTCAGCGAGGAAGATGTTGAATTTGCCGACCGTTCGGCATTGCGGAAATTAGCTGATGAAATAGAGTTGGTCATCTCCCGCCTGGTTCATTCTTTTAGCGTAGGCAATGCCATCAAGAATGGCGTCCCCGTAGCTATCATCGGTGAAACGAATGCAGGAAAATCTACTTTGTTGAATGTTTTATTGAATGAAGACAAGGCTATCGTCAGCGATATTCACGGAACAACTCGTGATGTAATTGAAGATACGATTAACATCGGTGGAATTACGTTCCGATTCATTGATACTGCCGGTATCCGGGAAACAAACGACACAATTGAGAGCTTGGGTATTGAGCGCACATTCCAAAAGCTGGATCAGGCAGAAATCGTTCTTTGGATGGTAGATTCCGTGAATGCTGCATCGCAGATTGAACTGTTATCAAAAAAGATAGTTCCACGTTGTGAAGGAAAGCATTTGATTGTTGTATTCAACAAGGCTGATTTAATTGAAGAAAAACAAAAAGAAGATTTATCTGCTTTATTGAAGGATTTCCCAAAAGAATCCACAGAGCATATTTTTATTTCAGCAAAGCAGAGAGGGAATACTAGCGAGTTACAAAAAATGCTTATTGATGCTGCGCATTTACCTACGGTTACCCAGAATGATATAATCGTAACAAATGTAAGACATTTCGAAGCTTTAAGCAAGGCTTTGGATGCTATTCATAGAGTACAGAATGGACTTGATATGCATATATCAGGTGATTTTCTTTCGCAGGATATACGTGAGTGCATTTTCTTCATTTCGGATATTGCGGGGGAAGTTACAAATGATATGGTACTTCAGAATATTTTTCAACATTTTTGCATCGGCAAGTGATATATCGCAATTAACCGCAACGAATTAGAACTAACTATAATGAAGTCGCTGAATTTCAGCGACTTTTTTATTTATCCCAAATCCAGTTCATAGCGATTGGATAGTGTTGTTCACCATATTTTTCTACCGTATTTCTACCACGTAACAAATCGAGGTTTGTCCCCGATGTCACACTGACGCACTTGTTGTCGTGTGTTGACAATGGTTTACGTGTATTGACAAAAAAGAGGAGAAATAAAGAGATATACCTCAATTAAAAATAGAAAATATGGAAGTAAGAAAGATTTGCCAATGGTGTGGAAAACCATTCATTGCGAAGAAAACAACGACTTGCTATTGCAGTCACCAGTGCTCCAATCTCGGCTACAAAGAACGTATTCGAGAACGTAAACGCCAACTGAAAAAGATGCAGGAACTGCTGGAGCCTAAACAGGCAGCAGAAGGACAAGATTTCTTCTCTTTTGCACAAGCAGCACAGTTAATGGGTGTAACTCGTCAGTATGTTTACAAGTTGGTGAAAGAATCAAAACTAAGGGCTTCCCGAATTAGTGGGAAGAAGTCTCTCATCCGGCGTGCGGATATAGAATTGATGCTAAAGACAAAGCCCTACGAACGCATAGTTCCGAAGGACGACTTTGACATGAGCGAGTATTACACTGCCGAACAAATTGCAGAAAAGTACAAAGTCAATGCTAAGTGGGTATGGACATACACTCGCCAACATAAAGTTCCTAAAGTCAAGGTACGCCAGTTCAACTATTACAGCAAAAAGCATATTGATGCTGCTTTTGCCAAGTACAAGACAGATAATAATCTGACCGAATGGTACACTCCCGAAGATATAGAACAAAAGTATGGGATGAGTCGGGTTGCCATCCGTTCCCATGTCTATCGCAACAACATCCCGTCCAAGAAAGAACACGGTCAGATATTCTACTCGAAGCTACATTTTGACCTATCCAAGCAGACTGCCGAAGATAATACTTCGGAGTACTACACCGTGCAGGAAGCCATGAAGAAATACAATCTCACACGGGATTCTGTTTATGGCATTCTACAGTTCCACGAAATCAAACGTGAGAAGAAAGGTCGTTTCGTGAGATTCCTGAAAGTGGAATTTGATCATGTAATGGGTGTCAGAAAATAAGCCTAAGTCTGAATTTAGGCAGACCAAAAAATGATTCTAAAAATGAGCATTGTCTGTGTCAAGTCATCACGGACATTTGCAGCAAATCAAGTATAAACTAATAATAATTGTAACTATGTTAGAATGTAAAACAGTAACATTGAGAACACGTCCTTTGAAACATGGGATGCTTTCTTTCTATCTGGATTATTATCCGGGCTATCGTGACCAGGAAACAATGAAAACCATCCGTCACGAAGGATTGAACATTTATATCTATGCAAATCCCAAGAACGAGCGTGAACGCAACTTCAATGCAACTATGTCGGAAAAGGCTGAAGCTATCCGATGCCGACGTTTTGAGTCTATCGTAAATGACAGGTATGATTTCTTTGACAGGCACAAACTCAAAGCGGATTTTTTGGAATACTACCGCAAGCAGCTTCGTAAGCATGACCAAAAGTGGGAATTTGTGTACCACCATTTCTACAACTTCGTTCATGGCAAATGTACTTTTGAAGAAATTGATATTGACCTTTGTAATAAGTTCCGGGAGTATCTGCTAAATGCTAAGCAACTCAGGCGTGACGGTCGCATTTCAAAGAACTCTGCTTCCGGCTATTGGTCAACATTCAGGGGACTTTTGAAAATCCTTTATCGCAATCAGCTAATCAAGACCAACATCAATGACTTTTTGGATAAAATCGAAACGGAAGATACTCCAAAAGACTATCTAAGTGTGGAAGAACTTTACAAATTGGCAGAAACACCTTGCAAAAAGCCGATTCTGAAAACAGCGGCATTGTTCTCATGTCTGACTAGTCTTAGAATCAGTGATATACTATCGTTACAATGGCATGAAATCGTTGACTTTGCAGCTGGAGGGAAATGTGTCCATACAATTACCCAAAAGACCAAGACGGAGGACATCATTCCAATCAGCGACGAAGCCCTGCAATTAATCGGCTATTCTCCGGAAAAAACCGGATTAGTATTTAAAGGATTGAAACGAAGTTGGACACAGCATCCCATGAAAGAATGGATTCGCGAAGCCGGTATCACCAAGAATATCACTTTCCACTCCTACCGAAGAACATATGCAACACTTCAAGGAGCAGCCGGCACAGACATACGTACCATTCAAAGTAACATGGCACATAAAAGTATTACCACGACACAACGGTACATGAAAGTTGTGGACAGCAACAAGCGTGAAGCCAGCAACAGAATCTCTTTAATCCGCAAGTAAGAATTAAGGTTCAAATAATCCCATTTTATAGCTCAGAGTATGATATTTTGCATCAAATCATACTCTGAGCATATTTTTTCTTAAATTCTGAACGATTATCTATTACAAACAGCAACTATTTGGAAATCTGCATATACATTTGTCTTATTGTAAAATTCAAACAGTATCAGTTTATGACGAATAGTATTAAAATCTCTCCTCAAAGAACCAGTTTCATACTTTCAGCAAGTGTCATTCTTTACTGGGCAACAGACTCCTATTTATATCTCAATTGCCATATCAACCTGATGGAATATTCCACTCCAGTTATTCTATATATTACGGCAATGATACTCGCCTGTGGAGTACTTAAGCATTTCTTCTTCCGATTCATTACAAAGAATGAATTGAGTTTGTCTTTTGGCAAGCAAGTAAAACCTCTTCCTGTTGAACTAACTGAACAAATTAAGGAGATTGAACTGGAGTGTCCAAACGACAAGGACATAAATCCGGTAAATTTAGTTGCAGAAAGTGTTGTAAAACAAGATTATATGGATAATTATGAAGTACGTGTAGCTGAGATTGAACGTAAAAAAGCCGAAAGGCAGGCAGACATTAAGCGTGTTATTCATGAATATACCACATTTGTAATGACTGAATTTCTCTCAAAAGAAAATCTTGAAATTCTGCATGAAAATATAGAGTATTTCGCGCACGGACGACCTGATTTATATAAGCCAATCCGTTCAGTATTGGATAATCCACTCCGTTCTATCGACCTGATGCATTTCGTATGGAATATCGGAGAGAGATTGAGTATTTCTCTTATAGACAGAGCTACATTCATACATACTATATTCCCATATGAACTAAAAGATGCTTCGATTAAATATCTGTCTAAAAATCTCCGGACATGCGGAGTTTGCAAAATAGCACTTGATATTCCTAAAACCAGAGATTATCACTTCAAATGTATGAAGAATGACCCTGAATCGGACTTAGATTCAACCAATTAGGGTTATTCAACACAGACCGAAATATTATTGCTTTCTGAGGTTTGTCAGCGTTACATCATTGTGTTGGTTTGCAGCATGTTAAACAAAACAATGTTATATCATGCAAAGGAATAAACTAACATTTAATGACCTGCCTGAAGTGGTAGGAGAACTTTGCGAGAGAATCGCAAGTATGGAAACGTTGCTGGCGGAAAAACTTCATCAGCAGCATAACGAAGTAAAAAAGGACACCCATGTTCCAATGACCGTTGATGAAGTCTGCGAATATTTAGGTATCTCGAAATCATCCTTTTATTACAAAGCCAAGCATGGTGGTATTCCAATCATCAAACAAGGAAAACACTTGTTTGTCTATCGTGATGAATTGGACAAATGGTTGGAAAGCGGCAGAAAAGGAGAATCGCCTATAAGCATAGAGGAAGAACACGCCCGAATGCTTGCAACTACACGTCGCAAAGCCAATCCTAAAAGCTGGTGAGTATGGAAACGGTAGCACCCATTGAAGATCTTGCTCAGGTCGCTACAAGATGGCAAGATACAATGCTCAGCTTGGAAAAGGAATACGAACAGGAGCCGGAAGTTCTGAAAATAGGCGAAGTGGCTATCGGGACATTGGGAAATTTCAGTGCATCTATAGGCAAGGCTAAAAGCAAAAAGACTTTCAATGTGTCGGCTATGGTGGCAGCAGCTTTGTCAGGGAAGGAAGTTCTTAACTACACAACGGACTTCCCTAAAGGAAAGAACCGCATCCTTTACATCGACACAGAACAAAGTCAAAACCATTGTATGATTGTGATACATCGTATCATGAAACTGGCAGAGTTGCCGACTAATGAGGATTGCGACCGTTTATATTTTCTCGCACTACGCAAGTTCAACCGGTTCTTCGTCAAATTTGGTGGTAATCTCTTTTTTATTTCGATGGTTTTCCTCTTCTTCTTCTTCCTTAATCCTATA
>ENA-UEPG01001274-UEPG01001274.1-human-gut-metagenome-genome-assembly--contig:-NODE-1274-length-20424-cov-4.237037_pt1 | contig 20424 bp, 12 predicted proteins | sample MGYA00242893_ERZ507902 | MGnify/ENA primary metagenome ERZ507902 (study PRJEB26167, sample SAMN06115491) | human gut metagenome | host: Homo sapiens | place: China:Gansu | collected 2015-04-23... | reverse complement strand
GATGCCATTATTCACGTGTTGCGTTGTTTCGATGACCATACCATCGTACCCGTGGACGGTAATGTCGCTCCGATCCGGGATAAGGAGACGATTGATACAGAGTTGCAGTTGAAAGACCTCGAAACGGTGGAGAATCGTTTGGCCAAGGAAGAGAAGAAGGCGCAAACGGGAGGGGATGCCAAGGCGAAACGTCTGGTCGAGGTGTTGCATCTTTACAAGGATGCTTTGGTGCAGGGAAAATCTGCTCGTTCCGTACAATTGAACGATTTGCAACAGGAGGCTGCGCGGGAATTGATGTTGCTGACGAACAAGCCGATTCTGTACGTTTGTAACGTGGACGAGGCTTCCGTGGTGACCGGTAACAAATACGTCGATGCCGTTCGGGAGGCCGTGAAGGACGAGGGGGCCGAGGTGTTGGTGATCGGGGCCGCTATCGAGGCAGACATTGCCGAGTTGGATACTTACGAGGAGAAACAACTCTTCTTGCAGGACTTGGGACTGGAAGAGGCCGGGGTGAACAAGTTGATTCGTACGGCCTACAAGTTGCTGAATTTGCGTACTTATTTCACGGCAGGCCCGAAGGAAGTGAGGGCGTGGACCTTCAAAAACGGGATGAAGGCCCCACAGACTGCCGGGATTATTCACACGGATTTCGAGAAAGGGTTTATTCGTGCAGAAGTGATCAAATACGAGGATTTTATTGCTTTGGGATCCGAGGCAAAATGTAAGGAAGCCGGAAAAATGTCCGTGGAAGGAAAGGAGTACGTGGTGCAGGACGGGGACATGATGAACTTCCGTTTTAACGTGTAACGAGGATTTGGTTTTATCTTTTATAAAGATGATATTAAAGAAACTTTTTGGATTTGATCCCAGCGTGATGAAGGTAAAGACAGAAATCATGGCTGGGGTCACTACTTTTTTAACGATGTCGTATATTCTTGCCGTGAATCCGGATATTCTTTCGGCGGCATCGATGGATCGGGGAGCCGTGTTCACAGCTACAGCCTTGGCAGCATCTTTTGCCACGTTGGTGATGGCTATTTGGGCGAAATTACCTTTTGCCTTGGCTCCGGGTATGGGGTTGAACGCTTTTTTTGCCTTTACGTTAGTGCAGGGCATGGGATATTCCTGGGAGAGTGCCTTGGCTGCCGTTTTTATCGAGGGGCTAGTGTTTATCCTGTTGACGGTGTTTAATATACGGGAGTTGATCGTGAATGCTATTCCCGAAACGTTGAAACATGCCATATCCGTTGGAATTGGTTTGTTTATTGCTTTTTTGGGATTACAAAAGGCCGGGTTGATTGTGGCTAATCCTGCAACATTTGTTTCTTTAGGCGAGTTTACTCCATCGACGTTGTTGGCGGTAGGAGGAATTGTTATCGGAGGTGTGTTGGTTGTACGGAAAGTGAAAGGGGCTCTTTTCTATGCGATTGTGGCGGTCACGTTATTAAGTATTCCTTTGGGAATTACCCGGATACCGGAAGGCTTTTCTTTAGTATCGATGCCTCATTCTCTGGAGCCGGTCTTTTTCAAGCTGGATTTTCATTCTTTGTTGTCCCCGAATATGTTGATTGCGATTTTCTCGCTCGTGTTCATGGATATTTTTGATACTTTAGGAACATTGGTCGGTACGGCAAATAAAGTAGGGATGGTGAAACCTGACGGGAGTATCCCGAAGTTGAAACCTGCGATGATGGCGGATGCTGTGGGAACAACGGTTGGGGCTTTACTCGGAACGTCAACCACCACGACTTACGCTGAAAGTACTGCTGGTATAGCCGAAGGTGGGCGTTCCGGTTTGACAGCTGCTGTTGTTAGTGGGTTGTTCATTGTCGCTTTGTTCTTTGCCCCGTTCTTTTTGTTGGTTCCGGGTATCGCTACAGCAGGGGTATTGGTGATCGTGGGGAGTTTTATGTTTGATGCGGTGAAGAAAATACGTTTTGATGATATGACCGAGGCTTTTCCTGCTTTTGTGACCATTATTATGATGCCGTTGACTTACTCGATTGCCGAGGGTATTGTGTTGGGGTTATTGACTTATGTGTTGTTTAAATTGTTTGCAGGTAAATATCGAGAGTTAAATCTCACGATGTATATACTCTCGATATTGTGTATTTTGAAATACGTATTTGTCTAGGTTATTCAATATCTTCCAGTTCCCGGTTTGCCACGTAGCCCCGCCATTTTTCAATGAGCTGTTGAATATCCTGTGGTATTTCGGAATTGAAGTCCATCCATTTGCCCGTTCCCGGGTGTTCAAAACCAAGGGTTTTGGCATGTAATGCTTGTCGGGGACAGAGAGCGAAACAATTTTGCACGAATTGTTTGTACTTCGTGAATGTGGTGCCTTTTAGGATTTCATTACCACCGTATTCCGGATCATTGAATAGCGGATGTCTGATTGATTTGAAATGAGCCCGGATCTGGTGGGTACGTCCGGTTTCCAACACGCATTCCACGACATTCACGTAACCCAAGCGTTCCAGCACGTGATAGTGAGTCACGGCGTGTTTGCCGTAGTCGCTACCTTCCGGGAATACACCCATGATTTTTCGGTTAGAGATGCTCCTTCCGATGTTACCGATAATCGTTCCGTTGTCATTTTCCAAGTTCCCCCAGCATACGGCCACGTATTTCCGACTGGAGGTTTTATGAAAAAATTGGGAAGACAATTTGGTTTTAGCTTCTTCCGTTTTGGCAATGACCAACAGGCCGGAAGTGTCCTTGTCTATCCGGTGAACCAGTCCAGGGCGGGGATCGTTCTCTTTGAATAACGGATTCCCTTTCAAGTGCCATGCCAAAGCATTTACGAGAGTCCTCGTGTAATGCCCGTAGGAAGGATGTACCACCATACCCGGTTCTTTGTTAATGACCAGCAGATAGTCGTCCTCGTACACGATATTTAAAGGAATATCTTCCGGTATGACCCGTATTTCCCGTTTCGGGTGGGGGAGCATTAAGGTGACGATGTCTTTGGGTTTTACCCGGTAATTGGATTTTACCGGTTTGTTATTGACCTGTACACATTGGGCCTCTGCAGCTTCCTGTATTTTTGTGCGGGATACGTTGGGTAACCGATCGACCAGAAACCGATCGATACGCAGTAAATTTTGGCCGGGATCAACTTCCAGACGGAAATGTTCGTACATTTCTTGCTCTTGTTCCGGTTCGTCCTCGCCCAGTTCTTCTAAATCTTCTACTTCTTCTTCTATCATGGTTGTAGCTCCTCAATGGACAGGGAGTCCAGTGCCATTATTTTTTCTTTATCTTTCGTGAGGTAGAGCGTGATGTCTCCTCCCATCTTCATCGTCATATTTTCTTCGAATTCAGGCTCTTGCTGGTATATAATTGCCGTGGATTGGTCCGCCTCAGTTTTGATCGTGTTGTCGGGTAGGATTTCACCCACGTTTAAGAATGCCCGCAATAGTATGGCTTTTGCCTCTGCCAGTGTTTTCCCCACTAATGATGGGATGGCTACTTGGTCGTTGGACGTGTTCCCGTTCCCGAGTACAATATCCACTGTTTCTCCTTTTTGTATCAAACTATTTGGTTCGATGATGTTTCCCTCGTATTTGAAATCAAGTACTAGGTTTTTGAAGTTGGAAGGAATGTATTCGATTCTTCCAACGTTGAGTCCCAAGTTCTTCAATCGTTGCAAGGATTGACGGAAGGCCACGTTGCGAAGGTTCGGGAAAATAATTTTTTCCGGGGCATTGGCGTTGATGGTCAGTTGAATGGCCCGGTTGTTCTTCACGTGAGCATTCGGTGACGGGAATTGTTCTACGATAGTTCCCGGTTTGGCATTATTGTCATAGATAGAATCGATGACAAGGATTTGCAAATTCTTCTCTTTGGCGAAAGGTTCCGCCTCGTCGGGAGTGAGTCCCCGGAGTTCGGGAACAGTAATATAGTAACCATGATTCGTGTATTTCTCCAATCGATTCAACACGATGTACCCGATCAGGAACAACACGATGCAGGCTACGGCTATGTTGATCAATAACACGATGATATGTCCTTTTTTAAAGAAACCCATAGAGTGTGTAACGTTTGTAAATTTATAAAACTTGCCGTGTTCATCACTACTGAACACGGGCAGTGCTGGTATTGAAATACCTTAACTTTGCAAAAATAGCAGAGATTTTTCAATTATCACTACTATTTTACTATTTTTGCTTTGAAAATAAGAAGTGATAAAGATGGTAAGATTCATTTTAGTATTCCTGTTGCTGGGTTTGACGGGTTATGTCGGGGCGCAGGAAATCAAGATAGAGAAATCGACAGAGAAAATCGTGTATCAGGGAAAGTCCTATTATCTCCATACGGTGAAAGCCAAGGAAACGCTTTTTTCCATATGTAAGGCTTACGGTGTCTCCGTGGATGAAGTGAAAGCATTAAATGATAAGAGTGACAATGCTCTTTCGATTGGGGACGTGTTGAGAATTCCTGTGGTCGAACCCTTTAAATCTATTGATGATAAGTTTTATTATCACCGGATGAAACCGAAAGAGACGCTATATTCTCTTTCCCGGAAGTTTAATATCAAGATGAAACGAATTCTGAAAGATAATCCGGAGTACGATGTGAGCCGACCGATTGCGGAAGGTGCTGTTGTGAAATTGGCATTGAGGCAGATTGACCGAAACGTGTTGGAGGCTGAATTACGCTGGGAAAAACGTCAGGCGAAAGAGGTTCAACAAGCCCGGCGTGAAGAGATGGAAAAATACGAGAAAAGTCATTCAAATACATTCCCGCCTGCCCGCGATTCATTGGAAGGAATGGTGCAGCAGGTTGTGGGTGATACCGTGTTTATTATTCCTGAAGTTGCTCATGAGCAACGCCACGTGAAAGTTGCTCTTATGTTGCCTTTGTACGTGAAGGAAAACAAGTTGCCCTTATCCGAGGAGGAAATTCCGGTGGACACGCTGGGAGTGAATATACGGAACGAGCATTGGCGTTTATCTTCTCGTACGGAACCTTTCCTGCAATTTTATCAGGGGGTATTGATGGCCGTGGATAGTTTGAAACGGCTGGGATACACGATCGATTTGTATGTTTATGACACGGAACGTGATCCCAATACCGTGCAACGCTTGGTAGGGGAATTGAATTTGTTATCTCCGGATTTGATTATCGGTCCCGTGTATGCGAACACGTATAAGGCAGTTGCCGAACAGCTAGGAAACCGGACGATTCCGATGATTTTCCCGCTTTCTTCACGGGGAGGAGATTTAGTCCGTTTCCCGAATTTTGTGCAGTTGAATACGTCTACGGTTTCTTTGGTAGAAGAGATGGCGGACTGGATTGTTGCGAATGGTACGCAGGCTCATCTGATAAATATCATTCCGGATGGGGGGGGGCGCACCGGGGGAGAGAGTCGTTTAACGGATCTGGTACGAACTCGCTTACAGGCGAACGGGATGGAAGATATGACGAATTGTCAATGGCGGCCTCAAATGCATTTGGATTCATTACGCAAGGTCATGAGGCTGGGGGTGGAAAATATTATCTTGTTTCCAACTATAAATGAAGCGGCGGCCAGTCGGACGTTGCCTGTGTTGTCTGCCCTAGCAGATCAGTTCCGGATCACGGTAATTGGTTTCCCTGATTGGTTGAAATTTACTTCTATCGATGAGGAAGTGTTGTTTAAGTTGAACGTGAAGATGATGGCGAATAGTTACGTGGATTATCAAGGTGATGTGGCTAAAGAGTTTTCCGCGAAACACCGGGATTATTTTTATTCGGAGCCAAGTAATGTGGTGAACCGGGCGTTTGACATTGTTATGTGCTTTATCCCTTTGGTCGACATGGAACGTGGAAACACCTTGAACGTGTTGCGGGAAAAGGATATAAGCGGAGCATTTACCCGTTTCCGGTTCCATCCCGTGAGTGGATTTGGAGGTTTGGAAAATCGGGGATTATACTTGATTAACTATGGTCGGAATTTCGAGATTATCGTGAAACCGGTAGTCAAATAATTCAGATTTTTTCACGGTGATAGCATAAAAGAACGACAGTAACGATACGGTTTTATCCTGTGTAGCTTGAAATAAATTAATTTTAGGGGCTTGCGGGTAACCTTTGGCCGGGTATTGTCGTTGTCCTGCATAATTAGTTGTTATTACATCTTGAATAGAATGAAAATCGGGGAGTACGGCATTTTTTTTGATATGATTAATAGGAATTGGAATTTACTAAATTAACCTGTTATGGCAGAAACTACGACATACATTACTGTACAACAAAAATATAGATCTTTATTAAAGTCATGTAAGAACTTGATTTCAACCGAGGATATTCGTCTCGTGCGAAAAGCTTTCGACACGGCAATGAGCAGCGAGGCAAATTCACAAGCGGTTACAGAGAAAGATATTCATCGTTTGTTGGATATCGGATTAATTATCACGTCCGAGATCGGGTTAGGGAGGACTTCTATTATTTGTTTGATGTTACATCGGGCAATAGAGTCCGGAACGTTGAGATTGGAACAGATAAAAACGGTATTTGGAGAGAAAGTGGCCCAGATATTAGCCGGTTTACGGGATATAAGCCATATCTACGCTACTCACCGGGTGGTGGATTCCGAAAATTTCCGGAAATTACTACTGAGTTTTGCTGAAGATGTACGGGTGCAGTTGATTTTTCTGGCGGAAAAATTGTATGATTTACGACATGCCGAGACTTTACTTCCGGAACAACAACGGGAGTTAGCCCGGGAAACCAGTTATATCTACATTCCTTTTGCCCATCGTTTAGGTTTGTATAATATCAAATCGGAGATGGAGGACCTTGCTTTACGTTATGGAGAGCCTGAGGTGTACAAGGAGATTTCTTTAAAGCTGGAGGGAACACGGGAGGCCCGTGAAAAATATATCAACGAGTTTATTGCCCCTATCGTGGAAGAATTCAATAACCGGGGAATTAAATTCAAGGTGAAATGGCGTACCAAGACGATCGCTTCGATCTTGAACAAGATGCGGAAGAAACAGGTGGAGTTCGAGGAAATCTATGACATATTCGCGGTTCGTTTTATACTGGATAGCAGGGGGCCGGAAGAGAAGGCCGATTGTTGGAGGGCATATTCGATCGTGGCCGACAAGTACACGCCTAACCCGCAGCGATTGCGGGATTGGATTTCAGTGCCTAAATCCAATGGTTATGAATCATTGCAGACCACCGTTCTCGGACCTAATAACCGATGGGTGGAAGTGCAGATTCGTACGGAACGGATGGATGAGATTGCTGAAAAGGGATTTGCGGCTCACTGGAAGTACAAGGGGGGAACGGCGGATAAGGCGATCGAGGAGTGGCTGACTGAGTTACGAGAGATATTGGAGAGTTCGGAAGTCGGAGCCGTGGATATGCTGGACGATATTAAAATTAACCTGCAAGATAAGGAGGTACACGTGTTTACCCCGGCGGGAGATTTGAAGACTTTACCGGCGGGAGCGACGTTACTTGACTTTGCTTATGCTATCCACACGGCTGTAGGGTCCCGTTGTGTAGGAGGAAAGGTAAACCAACGTAACGAGACCTTGCGCTATGTGTTGAAGAACGGGGATCAGGTATCCATCCTAACCTCGAATAATCAACAGCCGAATGCCGACTGGTTGAATATTGCCACGACTTCAAAGGCTCGTAACAAGATTCGTCAGTTTCTTACCGAAGATTCGCGGGCTCAGGCCACGCTGGGTAAGGAAATGTTGGCTCGTCGGTTTAAGAATTGGAAGTTAGAGTTGACGGACGAGGTGATTCATCGTTTGCAACAACATTATAAATACAAGTTTGCTATCGATCTTTACCAGGCGATTGCCGAGGAAAAGTTGGATATGGCGGAGATCAAGGAGTTCATTACTCGCCCGAAAGAAGAGGAACGTACGGTTGCTACCCCAAGAGAAGAGGTGCAGGTTACCCCGTCCCGCCCGATTAGTGAAGATGTGTTGTTGATCGACCGGAACGTGGATAACGTGGTGTACAAGTTCGCCCGTTGCTGTAACCCGGTATTCGGGGATGATATTCTGGGATTCGTTTCTATTGGTGAGGGGATTAAGATTCACCGGACCCAGTGTAAGAATGCTCTTGATTTGCAGCGTCGCTACCCGTATCGAATCGTGCAGGCAGCTTGGACGAATGCCGGTGCAACTTCTTACCAGACGGTGTTGAGTATCGTGGGACGTGAAGATGCGGGAATGGTGACCAAGATTACCGAGGTGATAGCGAAGGACCCGAAGATCACGTTACGGGGATTGTCCATTAATTCGAGCGAGGGATTATTTGATGGGCAAATCACCGTGTTGGTTAGTGATACGGAACACTTATCACAACTGATTTCCCGTTTAAAACGTATACAGGGAGTCATGCGGGTATATCGTCATGACTCTGTGAAAGAGTAGTTTTATTTTGATTTTTCGTATATTTGTATAGTTCTAAATGATGGAGTAACACGTGATAATAATATGTCGGAACAGGATGAGGTAAAATGGTTACAGGGATTAAGGGTTGGGGATGATCGGGCCTTTAAAGTCCTGTTTGAAAAGTATTATGCCTCACTCTGTGCATTTGCCACTAATTTCGTGAATGACCCGGACGTGGCGGAAGATATTGTACAGGAGATATTTTTCAAATTATACACGGATAAACCGGCTTTTGATGTCGTGGTGGCCTTAAAATCTTACTTGTATCTGGTCACCAAGAATCAATGTCTGAATTATTTGAAACATGCCCGGATCGAGCAGGAGTATATGTCTTTCTTGAAGGAACGGGAAACAACGACATTCTTTTTTAACCAGATCGTGGAGCAGGAGTTACTAACCTTGTTGTCAGAGGCTATTCAGGATTTACCGGAACAGACGGGACAAGTGTTCCAACTGGTGATGGAAGGTTTCGATAATGCGGAAATTGCGGAGAAACTGAATCTCTCCATAGATTCGGTAAAGTCACATAAAAAGCGTGGAAAACAATTATTGAAGAGTCGGTTAGGAGATATAACGGCTATCCTTTTATTCCTGTCGAATTGCTGATATTCAAGAAATAGAAGATTGTAATTTTATAATATAAAGAGGCTCCACGATCCAGCGGAGCCTCTTTATATGAATGTTTTTTATTGAGAGTGTTTTTATTTGAAGTAAAATACCTTGATAATGGGCTTTGTCGGCTGTATTTGCATTAGCGATACGGCTTTCTACTAATTTTTGAATCTTATTCAGCATGGCGGTGTTATAACCTAAAGATTCGTCTATCGTACTAATATTTACTGGTTTTTGCCAAGTGTAGGGAGAGATTGCGGAAATGGTTTCCCGTGCAATCTGATTTGCTATTAAACCTTGTCCGTGTTCGATTTCGAATGCTTGGAACTGATCCCGGAAACGACGGATGAATCCGGTCTGATCCATCCCGTACCGGATGATTTCATCGATAGACAAAGCAATAGAAGGGTCAATAACCTCGGAGTTATCTGCAAATTCTTTCGGGTTCGTGACTTTACGAACATTTGTCGTGATTGTGCTGACACACATACGTTGTAATAACTTATCCCCGTTGGTTAATTTTTTCCCTTGCATTGTAGGTTTCCAAATTCCGGAGTACAAATCATCGTAGTAATCTTTTATGGTGTAAGGATCTTTGGACAAATGGGCTGTAAGCGTTACGTTCGCTCCTAGATTAAATAACGTTTTGGCTGCTGTACTTTGCAGTAACAGGGAATATTTAGGAGCAAATATTTTTTGTTCCAGGGCTTTTTCATTTAACCAGTCACTTTCACGCAACTGTTTAATGGTCCATAGCATGGAGGCTTTTTGGATGTTGCGGGCAACCGGTTGATAACGTTCCACGGGTGTGCCTTCTTTTGCCGGATTTAAGTATATTCCGCCAACTTGACATAACACGTTGGAAATATAGCGATAGTATTGGTTCAATATTTGAGAATATAGGGTTAGCCTATACTCTGAGAAATCATCGTCAGAAATCCATTGATTCACGTTAGGAAGAATGTATTTCAAGTTTTTAATCCCGTAGTTACTTGCCTTGATCGGATCGTTTCCGAGATCTTCCGTTAAAGCACTTGGGTCATACGTGCTGTAAAGTTGTTGTTGTCCATAGCGGTATAAGGGATCTCCGGCTTTTTCGTCTACCCATTGCTGGATGATTTCTGCTTCTTCTTTTACGCTTTTGTTTCCTGCAATGGGAGAGTATAGCCATTTAATCGCATAGTAGTCATAAACACCGAGATCGGGAGGCGTTAATTTTAACCCTTTGTCTCCGGGTTGTGCAACATAATTGAATCGGGCATAATCCATGATAGACGGGGTTGTCCCGTATTTGTGTGTGAATGTTGCGTTGCGTAAAGAATCAACAGGGTAGGCGTGAGAGGCAGCCATGTTGTGCATCAGTCCAAGCGTGTGTCCCACTTCATGAGCGACAACGTAGACAAGGGCCTCGTATAAAACATCAGCCGGTAACTCTTTCCCACGAACAGACTCATCAACTTGGGCCGTTTGTACAAAACGCCACTGTGTGATTAACTTGATAATATCATTATAGATGATTACCGAGGCATTCACGATTTCTCCCGTGGTCGGATCGACCCAGCTGGGCCCCATAGCATTTGCAACCCCCGCAGGACAATAGCGGATGCAGGAATATTTCAGGTTATCGGGATCAAAATTAGGATCATCTTTGGGAAAATCTTTCACTTGTACCGCATTTTTGAAACCGATCGCCTCGAACGCCTTGTTCCAATCCAAAGTCCCTTTTCTTAAGGCTGTTTTCCAGTTTTCCGGAAACGTGTTGTCCAGATAGAACACGATAGGTTTCACTGGTTCTACTAATTCCCCTCGTTCCCATGCTTGCATATCTTTGGGTTCCAAGCGCCACCGGTTGGCATAGGAGTAATTTTTAGAACCTTCTTTCAAAGAGATATTTTGTTTCCCGGTCAAGAATATACCGATACGAGGATCAGAGATTCTTGGTTTCATTTTTTCTTCCGGCAATAAGAACATCGTTTTTACCGTTTTTACTAAAACCTCTCCGAGCATAAACGTGGAAAACATCTGTTTAGCCGAGCAACTGTATACATTTTCAGTCTCGACAGAGATATTGTCATCGAACGATTTGATTTTTCCAATGGTTGATAGTTCCGCCTTCACCTTTCCCGTGATAGGTAAACCTTTGTATGATCCCCCGATCGGACTTTGGGCATCATCTAAAAAAATCTTTCCGGCCTCGAAAATAACAGCCGTGCTGTCCCGGTTGTAGGTTTCCAGTTTGAATTTCTGTTTCCGTACATCCATAAAATTCAATGCGGCAGTTTCTTTCATCTCTTCTGTATCATCGTAGGTGGTATACGTGGAACAATCGTTCATGAAGATCATACTGTCTTTCAATACAAAGCGAACGTGTTTCAGGCCTTTGTTTTTGTACCCCACGTTAACCAGAGAGGGATCACTCGTGGCAGATGGTGTTAGGGCGATTAACAGATCTCGTCCCATGTATTTTAACGGGTACTCCAGATAGATTTTGTCTCCAACCCGGTGAATCGTGGCGAATTTACCAGGGAAGGCTTGATGTTGTTTCCCTTTAAACAGTTTTTCGTATTTGGATATGGGCTTTTTAGGGGTTACATTTTTTTGTTCTATGGGGGCTTTTTTCTTTTTCTTTCTGTCAGAGGCGTAAGATGAGCCTAGGTATGGAATCAGAAACAGTGATACAAGTAACAATACAAATCCTTTTTTCATATAAAATATTTTAATAGTTGATTAATTGTTTTTTCATGATAAATGTTTTACAAGCTCTTTACAAGTTCTTTCCAGCGAGTTTTTTGAGATTCCGGAGCTTTTTTAAAAGGAGCGGATATATAGTAAATTAAAGTTGATTGATTTCCATTTTGTACTTGGCCTAACTTCTTTTCACAAGTCGATAATAGTTTACCCGTATCTCCCGTGAAGGCTGCCTTGGTGATGGCTAGTGAAGCTAATAATGACTTTTCTGTTGCCAAATCCAAGGCTTTTATTTCTTTACCAATTTCTACCAGTCTTTTTTTGTTCATCTTTGTATTTTCTCCGGAAATGGTTGTTTGCATTTCGTGGTTTAATTTGGCTGCTATACGAGAATCTACTTTTTTTACCCCGATTGTTTTGTAAAACTCCTTTCTATGTTCATGCAAGTATTTCCATACATCAGAATTCTGAGTACAGATTTTTTCGTCTTTGAAAATAAACCAGTATTCTTCGGATGTTTTTTCTTTGTCCGTGGTGACATTAAATAAATCTTTGACCACGTTTGAGGCCGATGGGTCTTTTAAATCAATCAAATTTTTTGCGTATTGGAACAAGAGATCTTTTTCTCGATTCCCGGCATTGTATTTGGTTGCTAAAGGTTTTAATGCCGTATTTTCATCAAGCCCTTCTTTTACTCGTTTGATGAACACTTTTTCTTTGGTGTTACCAATGAATCTATGGCGAATACTTCCATCTTGCTCGATGATCAAGAAAGTGGGATAAACGTTTACATTAAATCTTTTACCTAATTCCGGTCCTTCTCCTTTCTCCATATCGTATTTGAGGCAAATGAAGTTTTCGTTTAAAAGCTTTCCGACACTTTCTAGTGGGAACAGGTTTTTTGCAATCTGGATACAGGCCCCGCACCATCTCGTGCAACAATCCATGAAAACTAATTTATTTTCTGCTTTGGCTTTGGCCAAGGCTTCATTGAACGTGAGATCCTCGAAGTTCACGCCTTTCTGAGAGAATACCGTGAAACTGGCAATTAATAATATTGCGGTTAAAATGATATTTTTCATGATTAAAATGTTATTTAATAGATAATTTGTTGTGGTAAATGACTACCATCCCTACCCCCTCCTTGTGCAGGAGGGGAAAAGGTTTGGTTATCAATGGGAATTTATAGAATCGAACTTTTTAAAAAAAGTTCGATTATTCGTAAGTGGCATCCCCGATTTGTTTTAGATTGATGTTGTATTTTTCCAAGAAATACTCTTGTAAGATGTCATATTTCTTTTTTACTAAGGGATATGCTATATCTGTAGCCCATGCTTCGGATGTTCGGGTGGTCATGGCCAACATGAATGTGTATAAATCCGTTTTCAAATAGTCTTTTAGATCTGTTAAATAAGATGCGGTACTCCATTCCGAGTTAAATACCGTTGAGAGGTTTTTAATGAACCCTCTGGCTCGAGCATAATTTTCTGACGTATTATCCTTACTGGCAGGACTTGAATAATCGCTTACTTTAAAGAATTCATCCGGGAATTCCATGGAAGAATAGGTCCAGATATTCCAAAGTTGTTTGTGTAATTCATTTTTAAAAGCCAGTTTCGTGGCCGCTGACATTTTTCTCAATGTGTCCGAACAGTAACCGATAGCCATTACATTTTCTCCTGTATTTAAGTACTTCAGTTTGAGTTGACCGGATTGTTGGAGTATTAACGAATCGGCCAAAAGTATTTTATAAGGCATGTATTTTTTATGGAATTCTTGTGGATAGTATTGGAACCAGATTTTTTCCAGTAAATCCAGCATATCTCCTACGTATTGAGGATCCGGCAACGTGTATAAATAACTGTAACTAGTTGAAAAACCATATACAAAGTCTAATTGCGAGTACTCGTACAGAATATAGGTTCCATATTGGCTATGCAATTCCACGATACGGTCGTCAGCGGGAGATTTCCCTTGTGGCAGTGTATAATCCGGAGATAGGGGTGCAATTTCTCCGATTTCTTTGTCTTCTGCACAGGCCATGTAGCAAAGACAGCAAAGAGTAATGATATATATTCTCAATCTTTTCATGACAAGTCGTTTTATTTATTATTGGTTTTTTAGGACTCCTGTTCTTTCCGGTTCGTATGCAGAGGCATTTTGTTCCAGTCTGGTATTATTGCTTATCATCTTTTCCGGGATTGGTAGCGTGTAAAGCGGGTCCTTTTCCTGTAACGTGTAAGTTATCCACGGGTCTACAATTCTAGTTTTGTAATCGTGGGAGATGGATGGCATGCCGTAACGACGTAGGTCAAACCAGCGATGTCCCTCGTAACATAGTTCCAGACGACGTTCCAAACGGATTTCTTCCAATAAAGTTTTGGAATCCGTGATCGTAACGTCTTGATAGCCTACGATACGGTAGCGACGCAATTGATTTAAGTCTGCCAAGGCCTCTTTTGCGTATCCTTGGCTTTGTGCGTACGCTTCAGCCCGGTTCAAGTAGGCTTCTGAAATTCGAATGGTAGAAGTGGGATCGGTCGTTGGGGTCTCTGGAATCTTTTTCGTTACATCGGCACGATTAGCAGAAAACCATAAATCCAGACGTCTGTCACCTTCTTTATATTTTGACAGTAAATCAGCGGATGGGCCTAGTGGGCGTACTATTGCGTTTTTTGCATAGACCCATTCCACTTCGGAAAGATCATACGAAGGGAGATAATATTTCGCATCAGCGGATATTTGGGTGTAATCGGTTAAGCCTTTTGCTGTTTCAATAGCTTTGTTGGCAGTTCTGATGACATCCTCCCATTGTTCCATGTGAAGATATACCCGGGATAGCAAGATGTTCACAACAGTTACGTTGAGTTTGTAGTTTGCCGTTTCTTTCGGGTATTTTTCGAATAAGGTAGCTGATGTGTTCAAGTCTTTTAGGATTTGGGTATACACTTCTTCAACCGTATTACGGGGAATTCCGTTTTCAGTCAATCCCGCTGTTAATTTTAAGGGTACTCCCAATGCTTTTTTATTATAATTGTAGGGCTCCCCGAACAAATTCACGAGCATATAATAACAGAATCCTCTCATTCCAAGAGCTCCCGCTTTTATAAGTTCTTTTTCTTGTTGAGAACCGTGGACTTCGTCAATCCCGTCTAAAACTGCATTTAGTCCCTTGATATTGTCATACGTGTATTGGTAGCCGTCGTCGATCTTATTTTCTTGTTCCCACATATTGGGTTGCCAGGTAAGACATCCGGAATAATCCAAAATAACGCCATTTTCAGTAGTTCCTGTTCCTAATTTTGCCTCGTTGATACCAATATCATCGTCTAAGGCGTATAACATGAGATAACCGTTGGAATTGTGCATATATCCTAATAATAGTTCATCGTAGTCTTGGACAGTTCTTACGAGCACCTCGTCCTGAGATTTCTCTTCCAGAAAACCAGAGCATGCGCTTATGAGCATCATGCATATCAAACTTGTTATGATTGAGTTGTATTGTTTCATATTTCCGTTATTTTTAAATTACTCGTAAATCTTTAAAACATGACTTGTAATGATAATGACGTTGTTCGACGGGTTGGCCAATCTCCGGTTTCCGGGTCTAGACCGTCCCATTTCTTGTCTCGTACCCACATGAACGGGTTTGTCATGCTGGCTTTTAATAATAGTCGGTTTACGTGTATTTGTTTTAGCCATTTTTCGTTGAATTCGTAAGATAACGACAAGGAGCGACAACGTACGAAATCAGTATTAGCAATTCGTATATTAGAGTAGTTATACATTGAATAAGTCGTGGTGATCGTTGACGTTGCGGTTTCTGTTGCCGGTAATTTTTGTGATTCACCTCCAATTCCCGGAAGAGAAGGTATGTTCGTGTATGCCTCGTCTCCTTGTTTTTTCCATCGTTTACCTAGTTTTCTTGAGACATTTTGTTCAGGTCTGGGAAGACCAGGATCTGAACTTGTCGCATTCGGGTATAATTTGGGTAAACGGCGGTTGCCACCCCATTGTATGGCAAATAGGGCATACAAGGCAAGGCGTTTATATTTGAATTGCATATTTAATCCCCCAGAAAAATCCGGAATATATTTACCGCTTTTCACTAAATAATCTGCCGGAGTCTTGCCATATTCGATGTCCATATTTTTAAACATGGGTTGTCCGTTTGCTGGATTTAACTGATCAAATTCGTACGAATAGAACGTGGAATAGGGTTCACCGGGTACGATACAAGAACCGCTGGTGTAGTCACTTAATGTATTTACCCGTTCGTTCTTTTTGATTTTGTTACGGGTGACGGCTGTATTTAAAGAAAGTTGCCAAGAGAAATCTTTCATGCGAATAGGTACTACATTGATAACAAAATCATAACCGAAGTTTTCTAAAGTAGATCCGGTAACGATTCCATTTTTTACGCCATTTTCGTATGGTACACTCTTGGAAGAAAGTACTTTACTGATTTTTTTGAAATAGTTGAACGTGAAATTGATACGATCTTTCAAGAAAGAGGCATCTACTCCTAGGTTAAATGTTTTCGTTTTTTCCCAACCTAAATCCGGGTAAGGAAGGGTTTTAATTTTTAGTACATAAGCTCGAATTAACGTGGAGTATGAATTGGTGGCAATTAATTCGGGAGATACGGAACTGACAGCATTCCCTTGATAGCCATAAGAGCTGTAGATGTCCAGGTTGTTTAGCCACCATGAACCCTCGAAAATACGTTCTCTGGCAACTCTCCATTTTAATCCGGCAGACCATGTTGGTTCGAAACGTTTATTTTTGTCCTGTCCGAAACGGTTGGAAGCATCTACACGTCCGCTAAAATTGAAGACATAGCGGCCATCATAAGTATATATGGCAGAGGCGTATTCACTGAGTTCATTTTCGACTCGGTTGACCACGCTGAAACTTCCCCGTACGTAATTATTGTTATCTATTTCGTAGTCTGGATCACCATGATCCAGATATGAACTGGGTGGGGTTGCAAATGATTCTCCCCGGTCTGGCATATATCCATTGCGAGAACTTGAGTGTCCTTTGGTTTTTACGGAATTGGTTTCAATTCCCAACTGTAAGGTTACCCGATGTTTATCTTTGAATAAACGGTCGAATACCAGACTATTTCTTACTGTGATTGTTGATGTGTTCGTTAGACTTGTTGCCAAGATGCCTCCCATAGGTAAAGGAGAAGATTTTGTTTCTATTCCATTGGGTTGAACGCTCCCATATTCGTATCCCCGGTATTGGGTAATGTAGAAGGAACGTTCCGAAGCATATTGTTTTGTATCTACTGATGAAGAATTATATGAGACAAGCCCTTGATATTCTAATCCATAGAAAATTCTGAATTTCAAGTCAATGGTGGCGCCCCAAATTCGGCTGTTACTATTACTCCCGGTGTGATCCAGTTCATTTAAAATATTGTAATTGTAGATGTATTTATTGAATATAGCTTTACTATTTTGACCTGATTTCTCGTGATAGTATAGAGAACCGTCCTCGTTATAGGCTGGGATTGCCCGAGATGTGTTGTAAGCATATTTGAAAGGATCAACTCCATAGGCAAAGCCATCCACCTCTCGCATGCTTCCTTTTAATAATAGGTTGACAATTAATTTTTCTCCCCAATTGATGGTCGTATTTGAATTTGCTTGGAAAGAGGTCATGTCATTTCCTTTTGCCTCTCCTTTTTGTTGGGTGAAACTTATCGAGGTCCGGTTTTGTATTTTATCGGAACCACCGCTGATTCCAACGGAGTGAGAATGGTTGAATGAATTGCGGAACAGTATTTTAAACCAATCCGTATTTTGACTGGCTAAATATTGGTACTGTTGGTTCATCTCGTCCAATGTAATCTCTTTGGATAGATATTTTTCCAATAATCCTTGGAAACCGATGGGAAGTATGGAAGAGCCGGAAGGATATTGGCGTCTTTCTTCATATATTTCTTTCGAAAATTGCATGAATTCTTGTGAATTCATCAAGTCATACAAGCCATAGCGAGGGCGTTGACCGATGGAAAAGTCTCCAGAATAGTTTACCGATATTTTCCCGATTTTGGCTTTTTTGGTGGTGACCACTATCACTCCATTAGCAGCTTTCGAACCGTAGATGGCTGTGGCAGAGGCGTCTTTTAAGACCGTGATGGATTCTATATCATTGGGATTCAGCCAAGAAATAGCATTTCCTGCTAGTTGTTTGATGTCATCAATGTCGGCAGAGAAATTCGTGTTATCACTAGAGTTAAAAGGTTGTGGATCACGTTGAATCACGCCATCGACCACCCAAACCGGTTCTTGTGTTCCTAACAATGTTGCTGTTCCTCGAACTCTTATTTTAGGAGAAGCTCCTACCAACCCGGACGTATTCGTTACGAGCATCCCCGGAACAACTCCTTGTAACATTTGATCAATGGAAGGGACACCGGGCATCACGACATTATTCATGTCTACATTTGTTGCTGCTCCAGTGTAATTTCCTTTGTCCACGTTACCATAACCAGTTACGACAACCTCATCAAAAGTTACAACATCTTCCTCCAATGTCACGTTGATCGTATTTTGTCCTTTGTATTCTACCCGCTTTGTTTTCATTCCCATAAAAGAGTATACAAGGACTATTTTCTCCTGTTGGGGAATTTCTAACACGTAACTTCCTTCCAAGTTTGTTGAAATTCCTATCGTGGTGCCTTCCAACAGAATGGTTACTCCGGGTAGCGTGTTTTGGTTGGCATCTGTTACCGTTCCTTTTATAGTAATGATTTCTTTCCCAGTATTTTTTTGGGGGGAATTTTCCAGAACGAACGTGATATGATTATTTACGATCTGGTATTTATATTTTGTTCCTTGGAGTAGTGAAAGAAGCGCCTCGTCAACCGTAACATCATTTACTTTTAGAGTTCTTTTACCCAAGTCTGTAATAAATTTTGCGTTGATCACGAAGTCAAAGTTTGTCTGGCGCTTGATCTCTTCCAGGATTTCTTTGACAGGGGCATCTGTCTTGTTGATCGTAACTTTTTTTTGTTTGACTTGTTGAAACAATGTAGCATTGTTAACAGCCAACACGGGAACAGTCATAATCAGTAATAAGAGGAAACTGATTCCTTTTTTTAATAGACTTCCTTTGTGATGTGAATTTTTATTCATAATTTAGTAAATTAATTGGTATTTAGTTGTGGGCTTACAACTATGTATTAATAAATAGTATCCATGTATTGTGACGGCAAATCTTGATACAAGCGGTACTAATGTAAGGAGCGTCCCTGGGATGCTTCTTATTTTTTTATTCGTTTACGTGTATTCCATATTCATGATTATTTAATTATAAATACTTTATCGGATTCTTGTGTGAATTTTAAATCAGTACTCTTTTCGATCAACAGGAGTAGGTCGGACAAACTGGTGTTTCTACTGGTCGAGATATAAAATTCTATGGATTCAAGCCGGGGTTTATCATATTTGAATTCTACGCCATACCACGTGGCCACTTTCTTGAGAAAGTAATCCAGCGGGACTTGGTCATAATTGAATTCGTTATTTAACCAGGCGATGTAAGAATGAACATCCACGTCTTTTATCGTGACATTATTGTCGGTCGAATTATATTCGCATTTTTGGTTAGGGCAAAGCATTAATTCTTGACCGTTATCCGTGTTGAATCCAACACTGCCGTTAACAAGTACGACCTCGACATCGCCTGCCGGATCATTATTAACGTTAAACTCGGTTCCATATACTTTTACAAATGACTTTCCCGTTTTCACGATAAAAGGATGGTTGGATTTCGTTACTTTGAAAAAGGCCTCTCCATCCAGTTCTACTTCCCGGTATTCTGTCATACCACTGACGGGATATTTTAAGCGACTTCCCGCATTTAGCATGACTTCCGATCCGTCAGCCAGTTTTACACGATAAGAATAGCCGGCAGGAATAATTAATGTATTGTATTTGATAACGTCGCTTTTTTGCGTATTGTATGCTATTTGTTCCCGGGTGATTGTCGTTATACCGTTTTGGTTATCATTTAATAGCGTGTCCAGTTTCTGAAGTTCTAATTTTGAACCGTTGTCCAGAACCAGGATTGGTCGTTTACATTGAATATCTTGTTTGAATTGACGAATATGGGCTAGTTCGTCAGGTTTGTTTCCTGTAAATTGCCAAATGAAAATTCCGAATAAAAGGATGGCTGCAGCTGCGATAGATGTGAGGCCTGCGTAAAGCCTGTGTACCCGTTTCCTCTTTTTCTGATTATTCAAATCATTCACAAGGTGTTCTATATCTTTTTGTTTGTCTCTTTTCTGTCGTTCATTGTAATATTGTATGAATATCTTTTCTGAACTTATTCTTTGCAGAAATTCGTGGTCGGGACTCTCATCTTGCAAGAGATCAAGTAATTTCTTACATGAGTTTACATCTTTTTTCGTCTTGATCGCTTGTAGAATCTCTTCAACGATCTCGTGTATGGCATTATATCTGATTTTATTAAATTCTTTCATACATTTTATCGATCTGTTTTAATAATAAAATGCATGAACTTGAAAATTCTACTTCCTTTTTTCAAGTTTTTTCAAAAGAATTGGAAAAAATAAAATGAATAATTATAATTGGCTTAAAAACAACGTGATAAGAAAAATGTCTTCTTTAGATATTTTCTTTTTAAGAATGGAGATGGCTTCGTGTTTTTTGTTGTAGATGGTTTGTTTTGT
>ENA-UEPG01001259-UEPG01001259.1-human-gut-metagenome-genome-assembly--contig:-NODE-1259-length-20591-cov-26.667983_pt1 | contig 20591 bp, 18 predicted proteins | sample MGYA00242893_ERZ507902 | MGnify/ENA primary metagenome ERZ507902 (study PRJEB26167, sample SAMN06115491) | human gut metagenome | host: Homo sapiens | place: China:Gansu | collected 2015-04-23... | reverse complement strand
AGGCGGAGAAGAAGCCTCTCCTGGGCATCTGCCTGGGGATGCAGCTGCTGTTTGACAAGAGTTTTGAGTACGGGGAGCACCCCGGCCTGGGGCTGGTGCCCGGCCAAGTAGTGGACCTCCGCCGGGACCTGACGGACAAGACGCTGAAGGTCCCCCACATGGGCTGGAACAGCTTGCAGATTTTGAAAGATGACCCCCTGTTCCGCCACGTCCGGGACGGAGAGTATGTGTATTACGTCCACAGCTTCTATGCCCGGGACTGCGCCGCCGGCACTCTGGCCGCGTCCCGGTACGGCAATGTGGATGTCACCGGTGTGGTGCGCCGGGGAAACGTCTACGGCACCCAGTTCCACCCGGAGAAATCCGGGGACACGGGACTGCGGCTGCTGCGGGCCTTTGCAGAACTGTGAGGGAGGATGCCATGAGACCTATGTGACTACAGGACAGGGCCGTCACGTCTCCGGAGAAGGTCCGGGCGGTTATCGACGCATGTGAAGTCTGCCGCCTGGGCCTTCAGGACGGCAGAGGCGTCTACGTGGTGCCGGTGAACTTCGGCCACACGGTGGAGGGCGGCCGCCATGTCTTTTACTTCCACGGCGCCGCGGAGGGGCGGAAGGTGGACCTGGTCCGCCGAAACGGCTGGGCCGGGTTCGAGCTGGACACCGGCTACCGGCTTCAGGGGGCGGAGGCGGCCGCGTTTCAAAGCGTCATCGGCGAGGGCCCCATCCGCGTGGTGGAGACGGCGGAAGAGAAGCGGCGGGGTCTGGCGGCTATCATGCGCCAGGCTACCTGCTGCGGGGACTGGACCTTTCCGGACGCGGCGGTGGACGCCGTGTGCGTCCTGCGGCTGGATGCGGAGGAGCTCTCCTGCAAGGAGCACCTATAATTAGATTGGGAGGAGACGGCATGAGGCGGATCTGGCTGGGTTTTGCCTGGATCCTGTTCGGCATTCTGCTGGGATTGGTAGGGATTTGGGATCCTTGGATTCCGATTATCAATCCACCACGCGACTTTTGGGGCTGGGCCAGTCTGCTCTGTGGGATCATCGGTCTGGTGCTGGTGCTTCTGGACAACAAGAACAAAGATTGACAGAGGAGACGTGGTCTATGCAGATTTTTCCCGCCATTGACCTGCGGGGCGGACAGGTGGTCCGCCTGTATCAGGGAGACTATGACAAAGAGACGGTCTACGCCCAGGACCCCTGCGCCGTGGCCCGGGACTTCATCGCCGCCGGTGCCGGATACCTCCATGTGGTGGACCTGGACGGCGCCAAGGACGGCACCCTGGCCAACTTTGACACCATCGCCGCCATTGCCGGACAGGGTGGCCTCTACATCGAGGTGGGCGGCGGAATCCGGGACGAGGACCGCATCCGCCGGTACCTGGATCTGGGTGTGGGCCGGTGCATCCTGGGCACCATCGCGGTGAAGGATTTCGACTTCACGGAGCGGATGGCCCAAACATACGGCGACCGGATCGCCGTGGGGGTGGACGCCCGGGACGGCTACGTGGCCGTCAGCGGCTGGAAGGAGCTGTCTGCGGAAAAGGGCGTGGACTTTTGCCGCCGCCTCCGGGACGCGGGCGTCCAGACCGTCATCTATACGGACATCAGCCGGGATGGGGCGGAACAGGGCACCAATCTGGCGCTCTACCGGGAGCTGGCAAAAATTGAGGGCCTGGACATCACCGCCTCCGGCGGCGTCAGCAGTCTGGAGGAGCTGCGGGAGCTCCGGAAGATCGGGACCAAAGCCGCCATTCTGGGCAAGGCCCTGTACACGGGCCGTCTGGATTTAAAAACGGTCATCCGGGAGGTGGGCGCATGTTAGCCAGGCGGATCATCCCCTGCCTGGACGTGAAGGACGGCCGGGTGGTGAAGGGGACCAACTTTGAGGGTCTGCGGGATATGGCAGACCCGGTGGAGATGGCCCGGTTCTACAACGAATCCGGGGCGGACGAGCTGGTATTCTATGACATCACCGCCTCTGCGGAGGGCCGGAACCTGTTTACGGACATCCTGCGGCGGGTTGCGGGCGAGATTTTCATTCCCCTGACGGTAGGGGGCGGCATCCGGACGCTGGAGGACTTTGACCGGGTCTTGAAATGCGGCGCCGACAAGGTGAGCGTCAACTCCGGCGCCATCGCGGACCCCGCCATCATCGGCGCGGCAGCCAAGAAGTACGGCGACCAGTGCGTGGTGCTCAGTATGGACGTGAAGCGGGTGGACGGGCAGTTCCGCCTCTTCGCCAAGGGCGGCCGGGAGGACACCGGCATCGACGCTATGGAGTGGGCCGCCCGGGGCGTGGCCGACGGCGCCGGGGAGATCGTGTTGAACTCCATCGACACCGACGGCGTCAAGCAGGGCTTTGACCTGGAGATGCTGGACGCCTTGGCATCACGGGTGAGCGTGCCCATCATCGCCAGCGGCGGCGCCGGGAAAATGGAGGACTTTGCCCAGCTCTTCACCCACCCCGGCATTGATGCGGGGCTGGCGGCGTCCATCTTCCACACCCGGCAGGTGGATATCAAGGAGCTGAAGCGCTATCTGCGGGCGCAAGGCGTGGAGATGCGGATCTGACAGAACGCCCGGTCCCGGACGGGAAGCGGAGTCCCAGCCGCCCACGGGCGGCATACCCAAGAAAAGGAGACAGCACCATGGATTTGAAATTTGACGCAAACGGCCTGATCCCCGCCATCGTCCAGGACCACTACACCAAGGAGGTCCTGACCCTGGCCTACATGAACGCAGAGAGCCTGGCCATCACCATTGACGAGGGCCGGACCTGCTTCTTCTCCCGCAGCCGCCAGCAGCTCTGGCGCAAAGGGGAGACCTCCGGCAACGTCCAGCATGTGGTGTCCATCACCGCGGACTGTGACAAGGACGCCCTGGTGGTGGAGGTGGTGAAGGACGGCCCCGCCTGCCACACCGGGGCGGAGAGCTGCTTCTTCCGGCCGGTCTACCTCTCCGAGGAGTTGAAGGCTTTCAGCTATGAGGGCCTGTACCGCTTGATCCAAGGGCGGAAGACCGACCCCAAGGAGGGCAGCTACACCACCTATCTTTTTGAAAAGGGCCTGGACAAGATCCTGAAGAAGGTGGGCGAGGAGTGCACCGAGGTCATCATCGGCGGCCGCAAGGAGGACAGGGAGGAGACCATCTACGAGATCGCCGACCTGACCTACCACGTGATGGTGCTGATGGTCCAGATGGGCATCACCCTGGAGGACGTGACGGCGGAGCTGGAGAAGCGCCATGTCATCGACCACAAGGTGAAGCAGGAGCGGATGCAATGAGACTGACACCGGAATGCTGCTCCGTCCACACCCACTCCGTCCTCTGCGACGGGAAGGGAACCCTGGCGGAGATGGCTGCGGCCGCGTATGCGGCAGGGGTCCGCTTCTTCGGCGCCTCCGGCCACAGCCACACGGAGATCCCCCACGACGCGGGCAACGTCCTGCCAACCGATCCGGCGGAATACCGGGAGCAGGTGCTACGCCTCCGGGAGGAATACGCCGGCCGGATGGAGGTCCTGCTGGGCATCGAGCAGGACAGCCGGTCCGCACAGCCGGTTCCGGACTGGGCGGACTACTGGATCGGCTCCGTCCACAACCTCTATGACCCGAAGACCGGGAAATGGATTATTGAGAACCATGGAGTAGATCCGGATATTTTGATTGACAATGATCCGGTGAAGGAGTGGAATGGAGAAGACCAGCAACTGAACAGAGCCATCGAAGAGGTTATGAAACAGCTTAAAGATCGTAAACCGTTGCCTCCGGTACCTGCTCCGAGAGATTTTAGTAAATAAACTTATAAGCCTTTGTAGCAAAAGGCTTGTTCACCACAGATTCTATGGATTTCCACAGACTTATTTCCCTATTTCTGTATGAATCCATACAATCTGTGGCGTTTTTTTAATGTACAGTTTTTAAAGTCTATATGAAACAAGAACTAAAGGAAAAGCTTTTGCTTTTAGCGGATAAATATGAGGTGAAAGAATTTATTATGGACGATCCGATACAGTTTCCCCATCGGTATACTGATAAAGCTGATATTGAGATCTCCGGACTGATCGCTTCCTGGATCGCTACCGGTAATAGAAAGGCCATTATCAAAAGTGGTGACCGGATTGATCACGAGCTTTTCCTGAATGCTCCATATCGATATATATTAAGTGAAGAATGGAGGAAATATCGAGGAGTAACATCCAGTTTTTATCGCTATTACTCCTGGAATGATTTCTATATACTCTGCCAGACTTTGTATGCTGCCTACCGGGAGCATGGGGATCTGGAATCCTATTTGTGCCATTCTCTCTCTTCCGGTACGCCATTGGAAAGATTGCAATCGGTGTTCGGACATATCAATGGGATGCCTGCTTTGTCAAGTGCTTCCGAAGCAAAGAAAATGTGTATGTTTCTGCGTTGGATGATTCGTAGGGATTCTCCTGTCGACCTCGGTATTTGGCGGAGTTTCAGTCCCTCAGATCTAATTATCCCTCTTGACACTCATGTACATCGCATCTCGACTGATCTTGGATTGACCAATGCACGTAAATGCCTGAAAACAGCACGTTGCATTACTGATGCGTTGCGGGAGATATGGCCGGATGATCCGGTAAAGGGAGATTTTGCTCTTTTCGGATTTGGTATCAACGAACCGGTGAAAAGTTAGGTACGTTCATAAGCAACTCTTTGTTTTGACGATCTGTTCTTTGGGTGATAAAGAATGCGTTAATTCTCTAATATGTATGGTTCCCGTTGGAAGAGAAGGGCAGGAAATGGTGATCTCTTGTCTTTAGAGAAACCATAAACCGGCCGGTTGTCGATCCATAAACCGGCTGATTTATATATAACCTTGGTATGACCTCTCTTAAAATTATAGATAAAGAATGAGCACAGTTCACCCATTTTTAGTATTTTTGCATCCTGTTTTGAAGATAGAAAACTTTAAAAGAAGAAAAATATAATGGCAAAAGAACTGAAAGACCTGACCAAACGCAGCGAAAACTATTCGCAGTGGTACAATGATTTGGTGGTGAAAGCCGATTTGGCAGAACAATCGGCTGTGCGTGGATGTATGGTGATTAAGCCTTACGGATACGCAATTTGGGAGAAAATGCAGCGTCAGCTGGACGACATGTTTAAAGAAACCGGACACGTTAATGCTTATTTCCCGTTGCTGATTCCGAAATCATTTCTGAGTCGTGAAGCTGAACACGTAGAAGGCTTTGCCAAGGAGTGTGCCGTAGTAACACATTATCGCCTGAAAAATGCCGAAGATGGTTCGGGTGTGGTGGTCGATCCTGCTGCAAAATTGGAAGAAGAGTTGATTATTCGTCCGACTTCTGAAACAATCATTTGGAATACTTATAAAAACTGGATCCAGTCATATCGTGATCTGCCTATTTTATGTAATCAGTGGGCTAACGTTTTCCGTTGGGAAATGCGTACGCGATTATTCCTCCGGACTGCGGAATTCTTGTGGCAGGAAGGTCATACAGCACACGCAACGCGCGAAGAGGCGGAAGAAGAGGCTATCCGTATGTTGAATGTATACGCCGAATTTGCAGAGAAGTATATGGCAGTTCCGGTAGTTAAAGGTGTGAAATCGGCTAATGAGCGCTTTGCCGGTGCACTTGACACGTATACCATCGAGGCAATGATGCAGGATGGTAAGGCATTGCAGAGTGGTACTTCACACTTCTTGGGACAGAATTTCGCAAAAGCATTCGATGTTCAGTTTGTAAATAAAGAGAACAAGCTTGAATATGTATGGGCTACCTCTTGGGGTGTTTCTACCCGTCTGATGGGGGCACTGATCATGACTCACTCGGATGATAACGGTCTGGTACTTCCTCCGCATCTGGCTCCGATCCAAGTAGTGATCGTTCCTATCTATAAGAATGACGAGCAGTTGAAGCTGATTGATGCTAAGGTAGAAGGTATTGTGGCAAGATTGAAGCAATTGGGCATTTCAGTGAAATATGATAATGCTGACAATAAACGTCCGGGCTTTAAATTTGCCGATTATGAATTGAAGGGTGTGCCTGTTCGTCTGGTGATGGGTGGACGTGACTTGGAGAACAATACGATGGAGGTAATGCGTCGTGATACTCTGGAGAAAGAGACTGTGACTTGCGATGGAATTGAGACGTATGTTCAGAATCTGCTGGAAGAGATCCAAGCTAACATCTATAAGAAAGCACGTACTTATCGTGACTCACGTATCACTACGGTGGATAGCTATGATGAGTTTAAGGAGAAAATCGAAGAAGGCGGCTTTATCCTGGCTCATTGGGACGGAACAACCGAGACTGAAGAAAAGATTAAAGAGGATACAAAAGCAACGATTCGTTGTATCCCATTCGATTCGTACGTTGAAGGTGATAAAGAACCGGGAAAATGTATGGTAACGGGCAAACCTTCTGCTTGCCGTGTCGTTTTTGCACGTTCTTATTAAAAACACATATCTATTTCAATAGTAAAAGAGTCAGATTTTCAAAATTGAGAATCTGACTCTTTTTTTATCCATTTCAGTTTTATTTCAGAAATATCCCTTTTCTTTGTAGACAGTAATAAAGAAAGGAGAAGATTTTATGAAGATATTAATTGTAGAAGATGAACCCTCTTTAAGAGAATTGATCCAACGTTCGTTGGAAAAAGAACGTTATGTCGTAGAAACGGCTGGAGACTTCAACAGTGCATTATACAAAATAGAAGATTACGACTATGATTGTGTCTTACTGGATATTATGCTGCCGGACGGGAGCGGTCTTGACCTTCTCGAACGTTTGAAAGCTCTCCACAAACGGGAAAATGTGATTATTATCTCTGCCAAAGATTCGCTGGAAGACAAAGTACTGGGACTGGAATTAGGAGCTGACGATTATTTGCCGAAACCATTTCATCTGGCAGAATTAAATGCACGGATCAAAAGTGTGATCCGTCGGAATCAACATGATGGAGAAATCTATATCCGTCAGGGAAATGTAAGGATAGAACCCGACAAATACCGGGTGTTTGTCAACGAACAGGAGCTGGAACTGAACAGAAAAGAATATGATATCCTGCTTTATTTCATAAATCGTCCCGGCCGTCTGGTCAATAAAAACACACTGGCAGAATCGGTATGGGGAGACCACATCGATCAAGTGGATAACTTTGACTTCATTTATGCACAAATCAAAAATCTTCGCAAAAAATTGAAGGATGCAGAAGCAAATATTGAAATCAAGGCCGTTTATGGATTCGGCTATAAACTGATTGTAGAATAATCGAAACCAGAAAGGATCATCCATGAAACTTATATATTATATCATTTTTCGCATCACCCTCGCCCTGACCCTTATCCTAACTGTCTGGGCAGTCTTTTTCTATGTTACAATGATTGACGAAGTCAACGATGAAGTGGATGATTCACTGGAAGACTATTCGGAAACAATCATTATCCGCGCATTGGCAGGAGAGGAGCTTCCCTCCAAAAATAATGGTTCCAATAATCAATATTATCTGAAAGAAATAACCAAAGAATATGCAAAGAGCCGGGAAGATATCCAATATAAAGACTCCATGGTATACATTGTAGAAAAAGAGGAAACAGAACCGGCACGTATTCTGACCACTATCTTTAAAGATGACGAAGACCGTTATTACGAATTGACCGTATCCACTCCCAGCATCGAAAAAGATGATTTGAAAAGTGCGATTCAAGTCTGGATTATTTTCCTGTATGTAGCTCTGTTACTTTGTATCATCATCATATCCGTATGGGTATTTTATCGTAATATGCGACCGCTGTATATACTACTTCATTGGTTGGACAGCTATCAGACCGGAAAGAAAAACAAACCTCTGAAAAACGATACACGGATCACGGAATTCCGCAAACTGAATGATGCGGCCACCCGTTACGTAGAGCGGACAGAACAAATGTTCGAACAGCAGAAGCAGTTCATTGGAAACGCCTCACATGAAATTCAGACACCGCTTGCCATCTGCCGCAATCGGTTGGAAATGCTGATGGAAGACGATTCTTTGTCCGAGAAACAGCTTGAAGAGTTGATGAAAACCCATCAGACACTAGAATATATCACCAAACTAAACAAATCCCTATTGCTACTATCAAAAATAGATAACGGTCAGTTCACTGACACCAAAGAGGTAGACTTAAACGTACTCCTCAGGCAATATCTGGAAGACTATAAAGAAGTCTACAGCTACAAGAACATAGAAGTAAGTATAACAGAACAGGCTAATTTCCATATAACCATGAACGAATCTCTGGCTATTGCTTTACTAACAAACCTGTTAAAGAACGCGTTTGTACATAACGTAGACGAAGGACATATCCGGATTATCATAACCAAACATAGCATCACCTTCCGAAATTCCGGAGAGAAGCAACCACTGGATGAGACTCACATCTTTGAACGTTTCTATCAAGGACACAAAAAAGAAGGATCTACTGGATTAGGACTGGCAATAACCGATTCCATCTGCCGTCTGCAACAGTTGAACTTGCGATATTACTTCGAACAAGGAGAACATTGTTTCGAAATCTCCAACAAGAACTAGAAGTAAAACAATTAATAAAACATCTGCCATCCAGAGCAAGACAATGTGCTGGATGGCAGAATTAATATGGTACTACCTAAGATTACACCTTATGACAATACCTGATTTGGACTCCGCATATATGATTATCGGGATCGGATTTCCCTTCTCATAAACATAATATATGAGATTGCAAAACAGATAACAGTCGCTGCAATCAGCCCCGTGAGCTGTGGCCAAACAACAAGCAGACTCTGTCCCAACGGCAGCGGACTCGGAATAGCCCCTTGTACCTGTTCCATCGTAAGCGGTCCGATACTTCTGACGGAAGGCATCAGCAGCGTTGTAGTAGCTTCATTAAACAATTCACTGGGTGCCAGACGCATTAATCCAAGAATAAATTTCTGATAACTGATAATCTGATAAGGAGACGCCATCTGCGACGGACTTAATCCCTTTGCCACCAAATTGACAATCATCGTATAGAATACGCTGAAAAACAGCCAAACGGCTACGGAAGCCAGCGCAGAAGTAGCAGCCTGACGGAAACGGAGTGAGAATAAGATGGCCAAGTTCAACCAAAAGGCTACATAAAAGATACTCGTTATAAGAAAGAAAACGATTCTCCAGAATTCTTCAGCCGTAGGAGGAATGCCAATGGCAATCAATCCGAATCCCATCACCAAAAAGCCCAGTACAAACAGCATAATACCTATCACGATCAAAGCAGCCACAAACTTCGCATTAATGATACAATCACGATGAATGGGCTGAGACAGCATACGGCTCAATGTCCCCTTATTCTGCTCCGAATTGACAGCATCGAATCCCAAAGCAATTCCCAACAAAGGACCTAAAAAGTTAATAAACAGCACAAAAGAGGGGAGAGTCCCGTCCGAAGCTGTAAATAACTTCAAGAAGAGGAACGAACTGTCCGGATCATCCGGTTTGATAGCCGCACCGATATTAGTAAGCGCCGTGTATAGCGATCCCATACAAGTAAGTGCTATGATACCGATCAGAATAAGAAAACGCCAGCTTTTGACATGATCGGATATTTCCTTATGTACGATAACCCAAAAAGGATGATTGACTTTACTCATGCCCTTCGCCTCCTTCCTCAAAATAATGGTTATAAATATCAGACAATTCCTGTTTCTTTTCTTTCAGCTCTGCCATATCAATCAGAGCAAGTATTTTGCCGTTACTGAACAATCCTACTCTGTCACATACTTTCTGTGCCTGGTCCAGATGGTGGGAAGAAAACAAAACCGTCAGCCCTTCCTCTTTGCTCAGCCAGCGAATCAGTTCAATAAACTCCTGAACACCCGCAGGGTCAATTCCCGAAGTCGGCTCATCTAGAATAATGATTTCGGGATTCTTAATAAGCACATCGGCCAGACCAAGACGTTGTCTCATACCGCGGGAATACTTTCCGGTTTTCTTTTTCAGCTGATCTTCAAGCCCTACGCGCTTCATCAGCTCCAGTGCTTTTACTTTCGCCTCCTTGTCAGGGATACCGTTCAGCCGTGCCGTATACATCAGATTTTCCAGACCTGTCATGTCATCATAGAATCCCACATCTTCGGGCAGATAGCCGATTTTCCTTTTCACTTCAATAGGATGAGTGGTAGAATTAATTCCACAAATCTCGACAATTCCCGATGTGGGCTCCGTTAATCCCAGCATCATCAAAATAGTAGTTGACTTTCCGGCACCGTTCGGACCCAGCAAACCGAAGATTTCTCCTTTCCGGATACTCAGGCGAATATGATCTACAGCAGTAAATTTACCGTATTGTTTGGTTAATTCGGTAAGTACGATCACTTGTTCGCCCATAATTTACCTCCTTCCATATTTACGGAACAGATAGTAGACAACACCGATAGTAGCCAGAATAATCAGAACACCTACCCATCCCCAAATCATCGGAGTCTTTACGGCAATTCTGAATTGTGCATCTGCATTCACTTCCGGAGTTTTGGCCATCATCGTAGTTACATAATCACCCGGAAGCGCTTTCTTAGATGCTTTCAAGATGGCTACAACAGTAGCCGTTTCTCCGGCTTTCAGCATTTCTATCTTTGACGGTTCGAAAGCTACATCCCAGTCAACCGGCTTGTTGGCAGACAGTTGGATATCTTTCAATAAAGAAGAACCTGTATTTTTAATTTCCAGTTCGATTCGTTTGGTATCACCGGCAGTCACATCAGAACTTAATAATCCTCTCGGGGTGGTCAGTTCCATCTGATAAGAACCGGTGACAACTACTTCCAGTTCCAGTTCGGCCGAAGTATTGCCTGTAGCGGCACGTACGGGAATTTTATAACTGCCAGCTTCCACATTGGCAGGAGGAGTGATGTCTATACTTACATTCTGGCTACTGTTGGCTTCTACTTGTGCGGAAGTTGCCTGCTTATAATTAGGTTTGAAAATAACATTCCAGCCTCTGGGTGCTTTAGCCATCAACGCATATAGTTGCTGATCGGCAGTCTGATTCTTCAATGTGGCATTAAAAGTGAAAGTTGATTTGGAATTTCCCTGCATATTGGGCTGGTCGGTGGTAAACTCCGTCTGATAAGTACCTTGTTGTGCCACAACGACATTCAAAGGGAGTTGCGTTTCTCCGGCAGACACTACAAAATGGTAGCTGCCTCTGCTTACTTTTAAAGGAACATCTACTTTTAAATTAAAAGTCTTCTTTTCTTTAGGGAGTACGGCCAACTGACTGAGATTCCAACCACCGGATTTCATTTCATGTTTCCAGCTGCTTGATAGGCCACTGACGGAAAGATTGGCATTCACCAACTTGTCTGTGTTGTTAATCAGGTCGATGCTGTAGTCAATAGACGCCCCCGGTGAAACGGAGATTTTAGTGTAAGGTGTGTACAAAATCACGCTTTTAGGTATAGAGTCGTTAGCGTGTGTGTTACTCATGGGGAGTATTCCCAGCAAAACAGTTAATAATAAAAAACAATTTGTTCTCATAGTCATACGAAAGTTCTTATGGTTGATTTAATATGAATATTGTCAAATTTGTGCCTGCAAAAATAAGCGATGAATTTATTAGTTGCTGTTAAAAGAAACAAAAGAATACAATAAGAAAGATTTCCTTTGTTTTTTTCGGATTTTGCCCAAAATTCCCAAATCTTTTCAGATTCTCCTCTCATCTTTGCATTATAAATTAAATGATAACAGTAAAACCAATTAAAAAAACAATGATTATGAAAAAGTTAGTATTCTTATTAGTATGCTTGTTCACTTTACAGACAGTAGCACGTGCAGATGACGATAAACCTATCCAGGTGACTCAAATGCCACAATTAGCACAACAGTTTATCAAACAGCATTTCTCTGACAGCAAAGTGGCACTGGCAAAAATGGAAAGTGACTTCCTTTACAAAAGCTATGAAGTGATTTTTACGAATGGTAACAAAGTGGAATTTGACAAGAAGGGAAACTGGGAGGAAGTAGATTGCAAGCACACCTCCGTACCTGTTGCCATTATTCCTGCCGCCATCCAGAAATATGTAACAACTAATTATCCGGATGCAAAAGTGCTGAAGATAGAACGTGATAAAAAAGATTACGAAGTAAAACTATCCAACCGTACAGAACTGAAATTTGACCTGAAGTTTAATCTGATTGATATTGATAATTAACTTTCTTAAGATCTATGACAACAATGAAACTCAAAATTTATACACTACTGATAGCATTCTGTGCAGCATGGAGCCTGCACAGCTGCGATAACGATGACGATGAATCAATCGCTGTTCCTACCGCATTGCAAGAAGCATTCTCGACCAAGTATCCTAACGTCAAGAACGTAAAGTGGGAAACAAAGGCAGGATATTATGTAGCGGACTTCTATGATGGATATGAGGCATCCGCATGGTTCACAACGGATGGCAACTGGCATATGACTGAAACGGATATCCCGTACACCGCATTGCCCGATCCGGTAAAGAGTGCATTCGAAGCAAGTGACTATAAGACATGGAGAAGAGACGATGTGGATAAACTTGAGCGGCAAGGCATCGAAACAGTCTACGTTATTGAGGTGGAAAACCAGAATCAGGAAGTCGATCTGTATTATTCTGTTGATGGAGTGCTGATTAAAAGCATTGCAGACACAGACGCTCATGAAAACGAGCACCTTCCGACCACTCAACTGCCCGCTGCCATGAAGACTTTCATTGATGGGAAATATGCAGGAGCAAGAATCGTGGAAGTAGACGTGGAAGATGACAAAAACGACTGGGATTTTGGATTTACGGAAGTAGATATCATCCATTTCGACAGTGGCCTGAACCGCAACGTTTCCAAAGAAGTCCTGTTTGATAAAGGCGGAGAGTGGTATTCTACCTCATGGGAGGTACGGAGAAACGAACTGCCCGCCGCAGTGACCAATACCATCAGCGTTGAGTATGCAGGGTATCAGATGGATGATGCCGAATACTTTGAGATGGCAACAGGAACATCCTATTATCAAATTGAACTGGAAGGAAATAATTCTCCGGATATAGATATTAAAGTAACCACAGACGGTACGATTCTCAAATAAAATAAAATAGTGACACTATCGGTTATGGTATAGTGTCACTATTTATTTTTATTCCTGTGCCCGCTTTCTCTTTAGCTCCGACTTAGCTTTGTCATCGGCAATGCTGTCTGTCTGCTGCTGTTGCACCTTTTCGGCTTCTTCACGTTTCCGCTTGCTGCGCAGTTTCCATTTATTCCAGAAGAAAAGGTCACTCCATTTATTGAAATCCTTCTTATACATGATACCGACTCCCTGCGTAGTAAGGTTTGTCTTTGTGTAGTAACGGTCATTTGTTTCATTATAAGCCTTCAGACGAATATCTCCCGAACGGTTGATCAGCCATTCAGCTTCGAAGTCGCCTATAAAGTTGGTATTCGCCATCGGATTGTCCCGATAGCCGAAATTACCATTAACCAACAGGCGGTTGTTCAGCAACTGACCGGACAGGATACCTTCTACTTCCATATCCGTCCATCCTTTATCACCCGTGCTCAGATTGGTACCGATATTCCAGTTATTAGTCTCAAAAACCTGAGACAAGGCATTATTCAACTGACCGGATAGGGTAGAAGAGAGTACTGATGACATCACGTTCGAGTTCTGATTGTTCCGTGCAGCATCTTCCGTATAGAACTTACCGATACCCAGCAGATAAAGAATCTGCATATTCATCTGCTCTTCCGTACTGATATAATTGCGCACCAACGTCTGAATTTCATCTCTTTCATTCGGAAGCTCGATACCCAGCTTAATGGTCGGCCGCAGTAAAATTCCGCTCAGATTCATGATACAGTTTACCCGTACATTAGTCTGCTGGGCAATGGAGGAAACATCCGGATTCAAGTCGTTCAATGAAGCGGAATTCACCGTGTATGAAGCCTGAATATCCATATTCGCATCCAAAGGAGCACCGTTGAAAGTAATCGTACTTCCATCTTTGATGATAAAATCTTTGCGAATCACTTCCTGCAAACTGAACTTATATATTCCCTGACTAATCCGGTAATTACCGAACATCTTCACATCCCCTTTATTATAAAACTCCGTGCGTATGTTTCCTGTTCCCTTCGCACTGATGTAGTCTCCGGCTATAGGGTCCATAATAATTTTCATGGTGGCATCGGGTGTAGCATCTACTAGAATATTCAAACGAATATCTGTCTGATGCTCTTCTTCGTCCGCCTGACGCTTCTGTTGCATCTGCTCAAAATAGGAATTTACCCGAATGGAATCCTGAATGTTTCGACGGGGCGTTTTATCTACAAACTTTATAAACTGGGTGCTGGCAGCCGACGCCACATTTCCGTTGATATAGGTGAATACCGTATTCCGGTTGGTCGTCATGGCGAGATTTACGTCCAGTCCCTGTATCGCATTCCCTGCAAGCAACGCATTTCCCGTAGCATATACCGTTCCAAAGAATGGCATATCCGTCGATTCCTTCGTATTCATCAAGAGCATATTATTAGCCTGTATCTCAAAACGGTAATTTATATTCTTGAAATGCTGGAAACGCAGATACCCGTTCAAGGTTCCCGAATGCCCTTCCATATCGGCAATATGCATATTATTGAATTTCAATCCGGTAGGAGCCAAATGAATCGTATCTCTAACGGCAAAGTGGGTATTCAGAATATCAAACTTCATGGAAGCATCCGTCATAACAGCCCCATCTAGATTCAATCCCTTGAACTTTCCGTAAAAATGTACTTTTCCCGTTCCCCGTCCTTTTATATCCTGTGCTATTGATTTCATATAAAATTCGAGGAACTTCAAGTTCAGTTCATGGGCATCGATATTCAGATCGAGTCCGCTTTCCGGTTTCAACGGGTAGATCATACCGATGACTCGCGATGGTGACGGTGATATATCCTGAATGGAAGCATCCAGATAGATTCCTCTTTTCTCATTATCCCAGGCGCCATATACGTTCAAATCACCTAAACGGCCCTGATTGAGCGAGAAGTTCTTGACGAAGAGGCGGGTATTCATCACAGGTTTCTTGAACACGCTGCTGGCATATGCTGTTCCCGTAGCATCTCCTTCAAAGTTTACGTCATCGGATATGTTTGCAATATCAAATACGTATCCCATATTAATGTCTTTCAGGTCCACTTTTACGGTATCTGCCGGATTGTCGGAAAGCCGCCCATTGATACGCACATAACGGTCATGATGGCTGAAATAGAAATTATTCACATCCACCTTGCCCGAGTCCACCACTACCTGCGAAGGATGTATCTGCCAAAGTGTATCATTCAAGATAACGTCTGTCTGTTTCACATCCACCATCGCTTTCAGCAAAGGCTTTTCACCTGCTGTACGCAGGAATTGTGCAACAGCCGCCAACTTTCCGCTATAAGTTGCTATGGCATTATTTCCCCAGTTCAGAGTCGTGCTGACTTTATCTTCTTTGGCCTGTGCTTCCAGAGAAAGATTCACGGCTCCATTCTTTTTCAGACTGGTCAGCCGCACCTTCGCACTGATATGGTCCGAAGGATTCTCGCACAGAATCATACCCGACTCGATAAAGTTGTTTTTATATTGCAGGCGGGGGAAGTAGCCTTCCACACGTAGCCGCTGCAAGGCATCATTAAAATACCCTTTCAACGTAGAATGTGTATATACAGTCAACGGAACATCAAATATCGTAGATAAAATGTCCGTATTATATATATGTACATCAAACGCAAAATTATTGTTCGTCTCTATCGGTTTCTTCGGAGGCAATATCAAAGACGGCACATACCGACGCATGATATTGAAAATACTTGCCGGTAAAGTATGGTACTGGAATTTTCCCGCTATGTTTGCCGTCAGAAATTCAGAAGTCAGTTTAAGCTGATTTTCATTATCCTGCCGGGTAGCCCGTACATTCATGTTCTTCATGAAATATTCCTTGTCCGGTGCCCTGAACTCCAGACTGTCCACATTGATTTCTCCAATCATCTCGTCAATGGAACCTCCGGTAAAATTAGCTTTTACCTTCAGAGAGAACTCCGCATCCTGGTAATCAGGTGTAAGATTTAAATCATTAGGACGGAACTTGTCGACAACGGCAAGGAAATTGAAAGTAGGAACCTTGGATGTCACATTCACATCTCCGTTCAGATAAATAGACCCATTCGGATCATCCAGCGCTATCTTTCCGTTAAATCCGCCTTGCTTGTATTCGCCGTCCAGCGTAATATTCTCATATTTATATCTGCTATATTCCACAGATGCGATCAATCCCTTCAACTCTACAGCAGGAAGCTGTTTTTCGATATGCCGTCCATGTACATCAAGATTAAAGGTGATTTCCCCAAATTTCTCATTATTCAATAACTTGCCCAGTTCAAACTCTTCTGTTTTGACAGCACCGGAATAAGCAAACAGCCCCTTAGCCTTATCGGAACTTAACTTTAAGTCGGTTTTTACATTACCAAGCCCGGTACGAAGCTGTCCGTAAGTAACTAGATCGGTGAAGTATCCGGAAATCTCTCCACGGAAATCAATATCCCCCAAACGTTCCAGAAGGGGAGGTACACCATTGTAATTGCTGCTCAGATTACGCACCAAAAAACCGACACCACGATTGTTGGCGGAAAGTTCGGAAAGCTTCCCGTACACATACGCATCCTGCGGACTCGATAGTTCCTGAAGCGATACATCCCCCGATAGCCGGAACTGGCGGTCGTCGGCCGTAATCTCCAGATGAGAGCAGGTAAGCTGGTCGACCGTTCCTTTTACCTGCATATCCAGCGTTATCGGTTCCTTGAAATGCGCCAATACAGGAACAAAAGGGGAAATATCTTTCAGAGTAATCTGCGAGGGTAACGTACGGAAAGAAAAGTGGACCTTCTCCGAGAACTGATCAAAAGCCTTCAGACTGTCATACACCAAATGAATAGTATCCATCTTCAGTGAAGTTTCGGGCAGCTCAATGGCAAAATTCTCTATATTAGTCCGTTTATCATTGGCAACCAATTTCAGACTCATCTTCTTTAAAGAGAATCCGGAAGCCTTTTCATCGAAGCTCAGACGCTTGATACCAAGATTCAAAGAATCCCTGTTCATCGCCTTCAATGAAATATTGGCTATAATATTCTGAAGCTGGACATGCTTGGCATTAAACTTTCCGGGAGTCTTTTCCTCTGACAATACATGATAAGCCATCCTTCCCCGACGAATCAAAACGGAATTGATACGCAAATCCAGCGAACTTTCCTTTTTTACAGTGTCCTTGGAAGCAAAAGCATCCAATACGAACTTAAAATTCGGAGGAGAGTCGGGAGTCTCTTTATTCAGATTGATGGTAAAGCCGAATAACTGGACACTGCTAATGGAAATCTTTCCCTTAAAGAAAGGAAGGATATCAAACTTAGCCGATAAGCGGGTTACTTTGAGCATTTCCTTGCCGCTCTGGTCGTCAAGCAGCACATCATCAATGATAATACGGTTTAATAGACCGATATTTATTTTGCCGATAGTCAGGCGTGTATTCAGCACCTCGGACAATTCCTTGGCGATAAACACACTCATTGCTCGCTGAACATTTGGAATATTCAGCAAAACAATAGTTCCGATATATACTCCCAGTACAATACCAACTACCCAGCGTACAGTCTTTTTCAGCGTTCTGATAAGCGATAACTTTTATTTAGCGAACAAAAATATAAAATAGTTCGTTATGAATCGTAGTTTTATCATTACTTTTGCACCGTTTAATAGTTTAAAAACATATGAGTGCAATAATATTAGGAATTGAATCCTCCTGTGATGATACGTCGGCAGCCGTAATCAAGGATGGTTATCTGCTGTCAAATGTGGTATCAAGTCAAGCCGTACATGAAGCATACGGCGGAGTAGTACCCGAATTAGCTTCACGGGCACATCAACAAAATATCGTTCCTGTGGTACACGAAGCACTGAAACGGGCAGGGGTTACCAAAGAAGAACTGAGCGCGGTAGCTTTCACACGTGGACCGGGATTGATGGGATCTTTACTTGTAGGCGTCTCTTTCGCCAAAGGATTCGCACGTTCACTCGGTATTCCTTTGATAGATGTTAATCATCTGACAGGGCATGTCTTAGCTCATTTTATTAAAGCAGAAGGAGAAGAAAATATCCAACCGAAATTCCCGTTCCTTTGCCTGTTGGTATCCGGAGGAAACTCACAGATTATATTGGTAAAAGCCTATAATGATATGGAAATTCTCGGTCAGACGATTGATGACGCTGCCGGAGAAGCAATCGATAAATGTTCTAAAGTGATGGGTCTCGGATATCCGGGCGGACCGATCATTGACAAACTGGCACGTCAAGGCAATCCGAAAGCGTATACTTTCAGCAAACCGCATATTCCGGGGCTGGACTACAGTTTCAGCGGACTGAAAACTTCTTTCCTATACTCCTTGCGTGACTGGATGAAAGACGATCCCGATTTCATCGAGCATCATAAAGTGGATTTGGCCGCCTCTCTGGAAGCAACTGTTGTAGACATTCTGATGGACAAACTGCGGAAAGCTGCCAAAGAATATAAAATAAAAGAAGTAGCCGTAGCCGGAGGAGTCTCTGCCAATAACGGATTGCGTAACTCTTTCCGAGAACACGCTGAAAAGTATGGCTGGAATATTTTTATTCCTAAATTCAGCTATACGACCGACAATGCAGCCATGATTGCCATTACCGGATACTTCAAGTATCTGGATAAAGACTTCTGCTCCATTGATCTTCCGGCTTATTCCCGTGTCACATTATAAAACAGTTTTTTACCGTCATCGTCACTTTATATAATAAACTATTGTCATAGAATAATTTAAGTAGTGACGATTAAAGTGACGGCAATAACAATAGTGACGGCAAACGCCGAAAAAATGTCACCGACCCAATAGGCGGTGGCATAAAGAAGCCTTGCTGAAAACAAAATGCACCTATATATAATAGGGAGACAAAGGAGGATTAATGATATAAGAAGCCTTCATTAAGAATCTTTGTTTATAGCATTCCTTCGTTCCACGTGCGTAAGCCATCCAGTTCACATACGTGATCCATTCGGCTCACGCACATGAACCGAATGGATCACGTATATGGAACGAAAAAATGAAGTAAACCTAATGACTTAACACAGCGTATATACCTTATTAATATAAGTAGCATATTCTATTAACTAACGCAGGAAAAAGATGTTTGCTGAAATTATTACCATTGGTGACGAGCTGCTGATAGGGCAGGTAGTCGATACAAATTCTGCCTGGATGGGGCAGGAATTAAATAAGATAGGTATCGAAGTTCTACGCATTGTTTCGATCCGTGATCGGGAAGAAGAGATCATGGAAGCAGTAAATAATGCGATGAAAAGGGTGAATATCGTTCTGGTAACCGGAGGACTCGGTCCCACAAAAGACGATATCACCAAACAAACTCTCTGTAAATACTTCCATACCGAACTGATATTCAGCGAAGAAGTATTTGAGAACGTAAAGCGGGTGCTTGCCGGGAAAATACCGATGAATGCGCTGAATAAGAGTCAGGCAATGGTTCCCAAAGATTGCACGGTCATCAACAATCCGGTAGGAAGCGCTTCTGTCAGCTGGTTTGAGAAAGACAATAAAGTGCTCGTATCCATGCCGGGTGTTCCGCAGGAAATGACTGCCGTTATGACTGAGTCCGTATTGCCCAAGCTACGTGAGAAGTTTCAAACGGATGTAATCATGCACCGGACCTTTCTAGTACAACATTACCCCGAATCCATACTCGCTGAGAAGCTGGAACCGTGGGAGACAGCCTTGCCGGAAAGCATCAAATTGGCATATCTGCCCAAACTTGGAATCATCCGCCTGCGGCTAACCGGACGGGGACAGAACAAGATAGAAGTGGAAAGCGCACTGAACGACGAGCAGGCTAAGCTGGAAGCGATACTGGGCGATGATATTTTCAGCGAAGAAGATATCCCACTGGAGGTAATCGTAGGCGAACTGCTGAAAAAGAAGAATTTAACCGTTTCCACCGCAGAAAGTTGCACCGGAGGAAGTATTGCGGCACGTCTGACGTCCATTGCCGGAAGTTCGGAATACTTTAATGGAGGAATAGTGGCATATTCTAACGAAGTGAAGATGAATCTGCTCCATGTTTCACCGGAAACACTGGAAGTGTATGGCGCTGTCAGTGAGCAGACTGTGATCGAAATGGTAAAAGGAGCGATGAAAGCGCTGAAAACCGACTGCGCTGTCGCAACTTCAGGAATTGCCGGTCCCGGAGGTGGAACACCGGAGAAGCCGGTAGGCACTGTCTGGATCGCTGCTGGTTATAAAAATGAAATTCGTACTTACAGGCAGGAAACGAACCGCGGAAGAGCCATGAATATTGAAAGAGCGGGCAATAATGCGCTATTAATTCTTCGTGATTTGCTCAAATAAGGAAAAATTGGTGTCTGGAAGTGAATTATTTTAAGAAATCCTTGTTTTATACGGATAAAAGTGCTTACTTTGCGTCCTGTTTGAAATAAGTATAG
>ENA-UEPG01001245-UEPG01001245.1-human-gut-metagenome-genome-assembly--contig:-NODE-1245-length-20824-cov-2.387189_pt1 | contig 20824 bp, 17 predicted proteins | sample MGYA00242893_ERZ507902 | MGnify/ENA primary metagenome ERZ507902 (study PRJEB26167, sample SAMN06115491) | human gut metagenome | host: Homo sapiens | place: China:Gansu | collected 2015-04-23... | reverse complement strand
TATTGTCTCTGTATTGGTAACGCCGCAGATATTCTGTTTAGCCACAGGTGCAATTATCAGCGGCGTACGCGAGGCAGGGGCTAATCAGGCATAGTTTGCGTCAAACCTTGCCTGTTTTTGAAGATGTATATAGAAAAACAGGTTTTCAACAAGCCATTTTGCGAACCTGTTCCCGGAAAAAAGTCATATTTCTGTCACACTCTTTAGTGATTGATAACAAAAGAGGTGCCAGGAATGAACAAAACGCTAATCGCCGCAGCTGTGGCAGGGATAGTTTTACTCGCTTCAAACGCTCAGGCACAAACCGTACCGGAAGGCTATCAGCTACAGCAAGTGCTCATGATGAGCCGCCATAACTTACGTGCGCCGCTGGCGAACAATGGCAGTGTGCTGGAGCAGTCGACGCCGAATAAATGGCCAGAATGGGACGTCCCCGGTGGGCAACTCACCACCAAAGGTGGCGTGCTCGAAGTGTATATGGGCCATTACATGCGTGAATGGCTGGCAGAGCAGGGGATGGTGAAATCGGGGGAATGCCCGCCGCCGTACACCGTTTATGCCTATGCCAATAGTCTGCAACGTACCGTTGCGACCGCACAGTTCTTTATTACCGGCGCATTCCCGGGGTGTGATATTCCTGTGCATCACCAGGAAAAAATGGGCACTATGGACCCAACCTTTAACCCGGTGATCACCGATGATTCCGCCGCATTCAGTGAACAGGCGGTGGCGGCAATGGAGAAAGAGCTCAGCAAACTCCAGCTTACCGACAGCTACCAGCTACTGGAAAAAATCGTTAACTATAAAGATTCCCCTGCCTGTAAAGAGAAACAACAGTGTTCGCTGGTGGATGGCAAAAATACCTTTAGCGCCAAGTATCAACAAGAACCAGGTGTTTCCGGGCCGCTGAAAGTCGGCAACTCGCTGGTAGATGCGTTTACTTTGCAATACTACGAAGGTTTTCCGATGGATCAGGTGGCCTGGGGAGAAATCAAATCTGACCAGCAGTGGAAGGTGTTGTCGAAGCTTAAAAACGGCTACCAGGACAGCCTGTTTACCTCACCGGAAGTGGCGCGCAATGTTGCGAAACCGCTGGTCAGTTATATCGACAAAGCTCTGGTCACCGATCGCACCAGCGCACCGAAAATTACAGTGTTGGTTGGGCACGACTCCAACATTGCCTCTCTGTTAACGGCGCTGGATTTCAAACCGTATCAGTTGCATGACCAGAACGAACGCACGCCGATTGGCGGCAAAATCGATTTCCAGCGTTGGCATGACAGCAAAGCCAATCGCGATTTGATGAAAATTGAATATGTGTATCAGAGTGCGGAACAGTTACGTAATGCCGATGCGTTAACCCTGCAGGCACCTGCGCAGCGTGTGACGCTGGAATTAAGCGGTTGCCCGATAGACGCTGATGGTTTCTGCCCGATGGATAAGTTTGATAGCGTGTTGAATGAAGCGGTGAAATAACAGAAAACTCCCCCGCGAGAAGCGGGGGAGTCGCTGGTTAAACGTTTTTACGTTCGATGGTCTGTTCGCCCCAAAAAAGCGAATCTTTATCGGTCTTAGCAAAGGCTTTGACTAACACTTCATCACTACCTTCTTCCCAAATCTTTTCCGCCATTTTTTCGTCGTACCCGGCGACTTCGAAAATGGCCTCGGCTATTTCCGGCGACGTATTGCGCAGAGATGCCCATTCACCGACGTGATGAGCTTTCGCTTCTTGAGTTGGCATGCGTATCCTCCTGTTGAAGATTAGCCGTTAAGTTTAACTGCCAGACCTGCGACATATTCCCCTTGATAACGAGCAATAGACAGTTCTTCCTGGCTGGGCTGGCGTGAACCGTCACCGCCTGCGATGGTGGTTGCGCCGTACGGCGTACCGCCGCGAACCTGTGAAACGTCAAATAATTCCTGCGCTGCGTAGCCAATAGGGACAATTACCATGCCGTGATGCGCAAGGGTCGTCCAGGTGGATGTGATGGTTTGTTCCTGACCGCCGCCAGTACCGGTGGAACTAAAGACGCTCGCCAGTTTTCCGTATAGTGCGCCGGAAGCCCACAGGCCGCCCGTCTGGTCGAGGAAGGTACGCATTTGACCGGACATGTTGCCAAAGCGGGTAGGTGTACCAAAAATAATGGCGTCGTAATCGGCCAGTTCTTGCGGGGTTGCAACCGGTGCAGTTTGCGTTTTACCGCCTGCTTTTTCAAATAATTGCGGCGGCATGGTTTCCGGTACACGCTTAACGACAACTTCAGCGCCATCCACTTTGCTTGCACCCTCAGCGACTGCGCGTGCCATCGTTTCAATATGTCCGTACATGGAATAATAAAGCACCAGAACTTTAGCCATTTCTAACCACTCCTCGTGTTAGCTCTATTCCGTAGCGATTCGCTACCTCTTATTTAAAGATAAGACGTCCTTTTCAGAGTGCAAATTTCACAACCACTTATTTGATTTATAACAACTTTCACAAGCACGTAATTTTGTCGCAAAATGACACATTTTTATCTCATCGCGTTTTTTTAATCATAAGAGCGGCTTATGGATAATTATTGGAGATGATATCTATTCTCGCTAAGAAGCTGTTGCAGGATATTACCAAACGCGGGTCTGCCCGCGTCAGTTCACTAAGCTTAGTCCCACGTAGCGAAAATATGGCAGCCGCCATACGCCGCGTTAATTCTATGCAATATGATGTCTATACCCAGACGGAGGTCAGTAATGGCAAACCATCGAGGCGGTTCCGGCAATTTTGCAGAAGACCGCGAAAGAGCATCAGAAGCAGGTAAAAAAGGTGGACAGCACAGCGGGGGTAATTTCAAGAATGACCCGCAGCGCGCATCTGAAGCAGGTAAAAAAGGTGGTAAGAGCAGTCACGGCAAAAGCGACAACTAGCCGGGCTAATCAATGACGAATGCATTTTTGTCTGTAGCTCGTCAAAAAGCCATCACCGCCGGTTACCCGGTGGTTGATACTGATGACAAATGTAAGCTTGCCTGATGCGCGATGCTTATCAGGCCTACCAGAAGATTGCAATATATTGAATTTGCACTGTTTTGTAGGCCGGATAAGGCGTTTACGCCGCATCCGGCATGAACAATGCGTACGTTGTCAACAATCTGCACCGCCGGTAACCCCGGCGGTTTTCTGTTTATGGCTCCTGATGAACAACTTCTGGCGGTGGAACGTCAACCAACCTTCTGCTTAACAACGCATTGAGTAAAATCGCGCCAAAGGTTGCTGTACCAATCCCTCCCAACGTAAAACCGCCCAGCGTGAGAGCAAAATCACCCGCGCCCAGCACTAAGGTTACTGCGACCATAATCAAATTACCGTTCTGGCTTAAATCGACACGGTTTTGTACCCATATCCTTGCGCCTGCGACGGCAATCAGCCCGAACACAACAATTGATGCACCACCAATAACCGCGGCCGGAATGGTATGAATCAGCGCACCAAATTTCGGTGAAAAGCCCAACAGCATGGCGATGACGGCAGCAGCAACAAACACCAGCGTCGAGTAGACTTTGGTCACGGCCATCACACCGATATTTTCAGCATAGGTGGTCACGCCGCTACCGCCGACAGAGCCGGAAAGCATCGTTGCCAGACCATCGCCTACGAATGCCCGCCCCATATACGGGTCCATATTGCGTCCGGTCATCCCGGCGACTGCCTTGAGATGACCTAAGTTTTCCGCCACCAGAATCACCGCCACGGGCGCAATCAGCATCATTGCCTGACCATTAAAAGCAGGAGTGGAAAAATGTGGCAGACCGAACCAGGCAGCATGGCTGACGAGAGTAAAATCGACGGCTTTTCCCAGCCCTAAAACGTTGGTCATCACGCCATACAGCAGACAGGCGACAATTAATCCTACGAGAATCAATAACCGCTGGATCATGCCACGGGTAAACACCGCCACCAGCCCAATACACAGCACCGTCATTACCGCCATCCAGCTATCAAAGGCCGAAGCCGATACACTTTTCACTGCGATAGGCGCTAAGTTCAGGCCAATCGCCATCACCACCGCACCCGTCACCACCGGCGGCATCAGTCGTTCAATCCAGCGCGTACCGATTTTCATCACCACCAGGCCAATGACGGTATAAACCAGCCCACAGGCGATAATCCCGCCCAGCGCAATGCTGATATTCGGGTTAATGCCCTGACCGTTAAAGCCCGTCGCGGCGATCACCACGCCGACAAAAGCCGCGCTGGAACCGAGATAACTGGGGACGCGCCCGCCGGTAATAAAGAAAAACAGTAACGTGCCGATCCCCGACATTAAAATGGAAAGATTGGGATCCAGCCCCATCAGAATCGGCATTAACACCGTCGCGCCAAACATCGCCACCGCGTGTTGAACGCCCATTACTGCCGTCTGAGCAAACGGCAATCGTTCATCCGGCGCGACCACGCCGCTCTCTGTAGAGGTCGATTTTAACTGCCAGTGAGGAAAACCGAACATTGCCATCAGCAGTCTCCTTAAGGAGGTTAACAAGCAGGGCGCATCAGCGCGTGATAACTGCGATCGAACCACACCAGCCCGTAGGGTGTGGTGTGACGATGAATCGCTTCGATGGCGCAAAACAGAATGTCGTGGGTGCCGACGCTCACCACCTGGCTGATACGGCAGTCAAACGAAACCAGAGCCTCTTCCAGTTGCGGGCATCCGGTCACCCCCGTCTGCCAGCGGGCGGCGGCAAAGCGGTGTTCCATGGGCGTTTTGCCGCCAAAAAGGTTTGAAAGCGGCTCCTGCCCGGCGCTAAGTGTATTTACACACAGCGTTCGATTTTCATTGAATGCCGGCCAGACGGACGCCCCACGATTCAGGCACACCAGTAATGTGGGCGGCGTATCGGTCACGCTGCAGACGGCGCTGGCGGTGAACCCGGCGCGCCCGGCTGGACCGTCCGTGGTGATAATATTGACCGCCGCGCCCATGCAGGACATCGCATCGCGAAAAGTTTGTTGATCGACAATGTTCATAGTTTGCTCCTTACAACAGCCCGCAGGCTTCTTCAAAGGACAGACGTGGCAGGCGCGCATAAAGCTTGCTGCTATCGCCATAGCCGATATTAATCAGCAGATTGCTCTTCAGCGTGCTGCCCGTAAAAAAGGCGTCGTCCACGTGTTGACGGTCAAAGCCGGACATTGGGCCGGTATCCAGCCCCAGCGCCCGGCAGGCGACGATCAGATAGGCCGCCTGCATGGAACTGTTGCGAAACGCTGTTTCTTCGGCAAGTTGTGGGCTGGAGGTAAACCAACTGCGGGCATCACCGTGGGGAAACAGTAGTGGTAACCGTTCATAAAATTCACTGTCCCAGGCGACGATAGCGGTGACGGGCGCGGTCAGGGTTTTTTGCAGATTGCCGCTGGAAAGTGCCGGGCGCAGACGTTCTTTTCCTTCTGCCGTGCGGGTAAACACGATCCGTGCCGGAGAACAGTTAGCTGATGTCGGCCCCCATTTCATCAGGGCATAAATCTCCCGTAACGTCTCATCGCTGACGGGTGTCTCCCGCCAGCCGTTGTGAGTGCGGGCATCGGTGAACAGGGTGCTAAGCGCACCTGGGCTAACGGCTTCGTTCATAGCAATTCCTTACAGGGCGGCTTCACGGTGATGTAACAGGCTGGCAAGCCCGTTGAGTAACAGAGCATTAAACGTTTCGGGATCGGTCACGTTGCAGGCGTGTCCGCCATAGGGCATCACCATTTTCTGGCTATCGGGCAGGGCGGCATGAAGTTCACTGGAACATGCTGTTGGCACCAGCAGATCATCACTGGCGCAGATGATTTGCACCGGGCAGCGGATGCGATCCGCATGGTGACTAAAGTCAGCGCGTTTGAGGGCGTTAAGTCGACGCAGTAAATTATTTTTGCCCTGAAAATGCGCCAGTGCCAGCGCGTCTTCTGCCTCCAGGCGAGGTGCGCGGGCCGCCATCCAGTCGGCGGGATAGAGGAACAACGGCTGCGCTTCCACCCATGCCTGCGCGCCGCCGCTATACAGTAATCGTTCGCGAACCTGAAAACAGCGGCGCGTATGGGCGTTTATTCGTAGCCAGCCGTTAACGCTGATCAGCACAGTTACCGACGCGGGATAATCCAGCGCCAGCTGCATTCCCACCAGCGCACCGAGCGCATGGCCGACCACTGCGTAATGCTCAATCCCTGCGGCTACCAGCGCCTGATGCAGTTCCGCTGCCATCTGGGCGATACTGTAATCTTCTGCCAGCGTGTCGGGATTATTGCCGGTGCCGCGCTGGTCGTAACAGACTACCTGATACTCCTGCTCCAGTACCGCCAGTTGCGGTAACCAGTAACTGCCGCTACCGCCAAGACCCGAAATCAACACCACTACGGGCGCATCAGCATAAGGGGGAGGTGAGAGTGAAAGTTTCATCGCGGCCTCACTTGGCGATATGCGCAATTGTGGCGATTTCCACCAGCGCGTCAGGTTTTACCAGTCCGCACTGAATGCAGAATCGCGCCGGTTTATCACCCGGAAAAAACTCGGCGTAGATTTCGTTAATCGCGGCGTAATTTTTCCAGTCGGTAATAAAGATGCTGTTGAAGGTCACATCCGCCATCGTGCCACCCGCCGTCTCGATCACCTTGCGGATGGTTTCCAGAACGTGGCGGGTTTGCGCCTTTGGGTCATCGGCAAACAGCACGTTATTATGTTGATCAAAAGCCAGCGTACCGGAGACATACACCACGCCATCAGCCAGCGTGCCGGGAACGAAGGGGGCCAGCGGTGCGCTGCTGCCAGCGGGAATAATTACGGATTTTGGCATCGTTAAACTCCTTAAGCGATACGAGCAAAGGACGTGGGAGAAAGCGCGTCGCAGAATGTTTCGACGTCGCTGACCCAGCCAAAAAAGGTTTCGATATTGAACAACGCGGCTTTCTGCGCAAATTTCGGCCCCGCCTGGTGAGTTGCGTCTTCAAGCACCACGCCGAAATACTCCAGAAAAAAGCCGTCGCGTAGCGTCGATTCGACGCAGACGTTGGTAGCGATACCGGTGAAAACCAGATGGCGTATTCCGCGGCTGCGCAAAATGCTGTCCAGCGGCGTATTGAAGAAACCGCTATAGCGCGGCTTCGGCAGCACAATATCGCCAGGCTGCGGCACCAGTTCATCCACCAGTTGATAATCCCAGGAGCCTTTCGCCAGCAATTTCCCCTGCAGCTGCGGCTGCTTACGCATGGTTTTCAGGGCGTTCGATTTATGAAAATTCGGTGAGCCGGGTCCGCCAGCCTCGACATACTGTTCATCCCAGCCATTTTGAAACCAGATGATCAGCATCCCTGCCGCTCGCGCTGCGGTCACGGCGGTTTGAATGTTGGCAATGACCGGGCGAGTGGTTGAGACATCAAACCCGGCGAGATCTAAGTAGCCGCCTGGCGTGGCATAAGCGTTTTGCATATCCACCACGATCAGCGCACTTTGCTGCGGATCGAAGGTAATGGCTTCCGGTCGAGCGGTTAAGGTCGTCATCATGCCACCTCCTGAGTCAGCGCAGGTAGATGGGCGCGGCATTGCATCAGTGGTTGAATGCGCTCGCCGAAGGTTTCGATTCCCGACAGAAAATCGTCGAAGGTTAACAGCACGCCTTCGGCACCAGGCACGCTTGCGACTTCATCTAACATGCGCGCGACACTGGCGTAAGAACCGACTAACGTCCCCATATTGATGTTTACCGCCGAAGTGGGATCGGCCATCTGACGAACGTTGGTGTCAGTACCGGAGCGGGTATCTTTCTGACTTTGTTCGGTTAGCCAGCTTAACGCCTCTTCATCCGCGCCCGCTTTGTAGTGTTCCCATTTGGCGCGAGCGGCATCGTCGGTTTCATCGGCAATCACCATAAACAACACATAAGAGCCAACGTCGCGTCCGGTTTGCTCTGCGGCCTGTTTCATCCGCGCAGCGGTCGGGGCGAAAGCCGTGGGTGTATTTACGCCTTTGCCGAAACAGAAGTTGAAATCGGCATACCGGGCGGAGAACGCCATGCCAGCGTCGCTTTGCCCGGCGCAGATCACTTTCATGGGGACACTCGGTTGCGGACTCACGCGACAATCATTCATGGTGAAAAAATCGCCTTTAAAATCGCTTTTCCCCGAGCCCCACAGGTCGCGCAGCACCTGAACATATTCGGTGAGATAGTCGTAACGACGGGAGAAATAGTCATCGCCAGGCCAGATACCCATCTGCTCATACTCGGGCTTTTGCCAGCCAGTCACGAGGTTGACGCCAAAACGCCCGCCAGAGATGGAGTCGATGGTTGCGGCCATACGGGCGACGATTGCCGGAGGTAACGTTAAGGTGGCAGCAGTGGCGTAAATCTGAATGCGCGAGGTCACGGCCGCCAGCCCCGCCATCAAGGTGAACGACTCAAGGTTGTGATCCCAGAACTCAGTTTTGCCGCCAAAGCCACGCAGTTTGATCATCGACAGGGCGAAATCGAAATGGTAGTGCTCCGCTTTTTGCACAATGGCTTTATTCAGTTCAAAGGTCGGCATGTACTGCGGCGCGTGGGTCGAAATGAGCCAGCCGTTGTTGCCAATAGGTACGAATACGCCAATTTTCATCATCAACCTCTCTTCGTCTCGTAAAGTGAAAGTCAGACGGGGCGCTGCATCCTGCATATCCTTTTCAGCCGCGTATTGGCTTGTTTGCAAAGCGGATGCCAGTTTTTAAAAAGTTAATGTTATTAATCTGTTAACATTACGTTATCTAAAATATCTGGTAAAAAGTGGACTAAACGGTCAAAACAGTTGCACATAAAACATGCATCTGTGCGCGATGAGAGTGCAGAAGGTCGAGGCCGGGCGGGGGTTTTGCTATCCTGTTGCCAATCTACAAGAGGGGAGAGCGCATGACGCAAGGCGCAGTGAAAACAACGGGTAAACGTTCGCGCGCAGTAAGCGCGAAGAAAAAAGCGATTCTTAGCGCAGCACTGGACACTTTTTCACAATTCGGTTTTCACGGCACAAGGCTGGAGCAGATCGCAGAGTTGGCGGGTGTTTCAAAAACCAATCTGCTGTATTACTTTCCGTCAAAAGAGGCGCTGTATATTGCCGTGCTGCGGCAGATTCTCGATATCTGGCTGGCACCGTTAAAAGCGTTTCGTGAAGATTTCGCCCCGCTGGCGGCGATCAAAGAGTACATCCGTCTGAAGCTGGAAGTCTCACGCGATTATCCGCAGGCTTCGCGCCTGTTCTGTATGGAGATGCTGGCAGGCGCGCCGCTGTTAATGGATGAACTGACGGGCGATTTGAAGGCATTAATTGATGAGAAATCGGCGCTGATTGCCGGTTGGGTCAAAAGCGGCAAACTCGCGCCGATTGATCCGCAGCATTTGATTTTTATGATTTGGGCTTCCACTCAACATTACGCCGATTTCGCCCCTCAGGTGGAGGCGGTGACAGGCGCGACGTTGCGCGATGAGGTATTTTTCAATCAAACGGTTGAAAACGTGCAGCGGATTATTATTGAGGGGATTCGACCACGTTAAAGATGCCGGAGGAGGTTGTAACATCCTCCGGCTACCTGTTTAACCTATAGTCATTAAGCTGGCGTTACCGCCAGCGGCAGCGGTATTCACACTCAGCGAACGCTCGATATACAGCCGTTCCAGAAGGATATTGCTTTCGCCACGGGCAAAACCCTGCACCGAAACAATTGCGCCATCCCGCGCGGCAACGGCTTCACACAATGCGCGAAGCTGATCCGAATCACCGTGGAAGATCACCGCATCAAAGGGTTGAGCGGTTATATTTTCCGCTTTCGCCAGTTGAATACGTTCGCTGACTGCCGATGGCAATGCCTTCACTAACTGACGATGCAGCGCGTCATCCGGCCACAGTACCTGGCTGCCCACCGCCAGCACGGCGGCGAGCTGAGTCAGCGCATCCTGCTCATCATCGGCAATACACAACACGCGCTCACGCGGCAGCAGCGTCCAGGTGTTGCGTTCACCCGTCGGCCCCGGCAGCAATCGTTGTGTTCCTGCCTGCGCCAGCTCGCCATATTGCGTACATAACGCCTGCAATTCTGGACGATTTGCTGCCCATTCCCGCAGTGCATTTAGCGGCTGAGTCAATGCGGCTTTCAACTGCGCATCGACCGGATACTCTGCATCCTGACGCGCGAGCGTCACTGCCAGTGCACTTTCCGGGCGATTCGCCAGCAGACGGTAGAGATAGAGCGGACCGCCTGCTTTCGGCCCGGTGCCGGACAACCCTTCGCCGCCGAATGGCTGCACCCCGACCACTGCGCCCACCATATTACGGTTAACGTACAGGTTACCGACATGGGCCGAGCCAGTGACCTGGGCGATGGTTTCATCAATGCGCGTATGGACGCCAAGCGTCAGACCATAACCGGAAGCGTTAATCTGCTCGATCAGCTCTGGTAGCTGGTTACGGTTGTAACGCACCACATGCAGCACCGGACCAAAGACCTCTTTTTGCAATTCGGCAAAGTCATCCAGTTCAATCAGCGTCGGGGCGACAAAGGTGCCGCTTTGCCATTCACGGGCATCTTCACTGTTTTCCCGCACTGCCTGGAACACCGGACGGCCTTTACTACGCATAGTCTGAATATGACGCTCAATATTGGCTTTCGCTTCGCTATCAATCACCGGACCGATATCGGTGGTCAGGCGACCAGGATTACCCATCCGGCATTCGGCCATTGCGCCGCGCAGCATTTTCAACGTGTGGTCGGCAATCTCATCTTGCAGGCACAGCACGCGCAGCGCCGAACAACGCTGACCCGCACTGTCGAACGCCGAGGCCAGTACATCCACGACGACCTGTTCGGTCAGTGCTGAAGAATCGACAATCATCGCGTTCATACCGCCGGTTTCCGCGATGAGCGGAATAGGGCGACCCTGAGCGTCCAGGCGGCTGGCGATATTGCGCTGCAGTAACGTAGCGACTTCGGTTGAACCGGTAAACATCACCCCGCGCACGCGATCATCACCCGTCAGTTGCGCGCCCACGGTTTCACCCTGACCTGGCAGCAATTGCACCACGCCTGGCGGTACACCCGCTTCCAGCAAAATGGCGATCCCTTGCGCGGCAATCAGCGGCGTTTGTTCTGCCGGTTTTGCCAGCACGCTGTTACCTGCCGCCAGTGCAGCAGCAATCTGCCCGGTGAAAATCGCCAGCGGGAAGTTCCACGGACTGATACACACCACAGGCCCTAATGGACGGTGGGTTTCGTTAGCGAAATCATCCCGCACCTGTCCGGCGTAGTAGTGGAGAAAATCGACCGCTTCGCGCACTTCGGCAATGGCGTTACTGAAGGTTTTTCCGGCCTCACGTACCAGAATACCAATCAGTTGCTGCATCTGGCTTTCCATCAGCACGGCAGCGCGGTGCAAAATCGCTGCGCGTTCAGCCGGAGGCGTGGCAAACCAGATTGGCGCGTTATTAACCGCACTTTCCAGCGCCTGTTCTACTTCACGCGGCGTGGCTTCACGCACAAAGCCCACAATATCTTTCGGTTCCGCAGGGTTAATAACGGGCGACATCTCACCAGCCGCGACCGATTGTTCCAGCATTGGCAAGGCCTGCCATTTTTGCAGTGCACTATTGAGCAGGGCAGAAGAGAGCGATGCCAGACGGTGTTCGTTAGCGAGATCCAGCCCTGCCGAGTTGTCGCGCCCGTGACCGTAAAGATCGCGCGGCAGGGGAATTTTCGGATGTGGTAATCCAGTTTGCCCTTCCTGTTGCGCCAGTTTTTCTACAGCAGTGACCGGATCGGCAACCAGTTCATCCAGTGGCAAAGAGGTGTCGGCAATACGGTTAACAAACAGGCGACGCACCAGATACGCCAGCAGCGTTTCATGGGTACCGACAGGAGCATAAATACGACACGGACGGTTAAGTTTGCCGTCGGCAACTTTCCCGGTGACCTGCTCATACAGTGGCTCGCCCATACCATGCAGGCACTGGAACTCGTACTGACCCGGGTAGTAGTTCTGCCCCGCCAGTTGATAAATCGCCGCCAGCGTATGGGCGTTGTGCGTCGCGAACTGCGGGTAGATTAGATTCGGCACCGCCAGCAGCTTTTTCGCACAGGCGAGATAAGAAACGTCGGTATACACCTTGCGGGTATAAACCGGATAACCTTCAAGGCCGTCCATCTGCGCACGCTTAATTTCACTATCCCAGTACGCGCCTTTCACCAGGCGAATCATCAGACGGCGACGGCTGCGGGTGGCGAGATCAATCAGGTAATCGATCACCAACGGGCAGCGTTTTTGATAAGCCTGAATAACAAAACCGATGCCGTTCCAGCCTGCCAGTTCCGGCTCGAAACAGAGTTTTTCCAGCAGATCGAGGGAGATCTCCAGGCGATCGGACTCTTCGGCGTCAATGTTGATACCAATATCGTACTGACGCGCCAGCAGGGTGAGTGATTTCAGACGCGGGTAAAGCTCTTCCATTACCCGGTCATACTGGGCGCGGCTATAACGCGGATGCAGCGCCGACAGTTTGATTGAAATGCCCGGCCCTTCATAGATGCCACGACCGTTAGACGCTTTACCGATGGCGTGAATCGCCTGCTGATAGGAAACCATATACGCCTGTGCATCTGCGGCGGTCAGCGCGGCTTCGCCCAGCATATCGTAAGAGTAACGGAAACCTTTCTCTTCCAGCTTGCGGGCATTGGCTAACGCTTCCGCGATGGTTTCGCCAGTGACGAACTGCTCACCCATCAGGCGCATCGCCATATCCACACCTTTGCGGATCAGCGGTTCACCGCTTTTACCGATAATGCGGTTCAGCGAGCGGGAGAGGCTGGCTTCGTTATGGGTGGAAACCAGTTTGCCAGTAAACAGCAGCCCCCAGGTGGCGGCATTAACAAACAGTGACGGGCTACGACCAATGTGTGACTGCCAGTTACCGTTGCTGATTTTGTCGCGAATTAACGCGTCGCGGGTGGCTTTGTCGGGAATACGCAACAACGCTTCCGCCAGACACATCAGCGCCACGCCTTCCTGCGATGACAGCGAAAACTCCTGCAATAACCCCTGGACCATACCTGCGCGACCACTGGCATTTTTTTGATTACGCAGTTTATCGGCCAGCTGATACGCCAGTTTGTGCGCCTGTTCAGCAACTGGCTGCGGCAGGCGGGCTTGTTCCAGCAGCATAGAAACCGCTTCGGTTTCCGGGCGGCGATAGGCCGCGGTGATCGCGGCGCGGGAAACCGACTGGGGCAATATTTGCTCGGCAAAGTCGAGGAATGGCTGGTGTGGTTCCTCTGCCGGAGTCGGTGCTTCATCGCTCTCATTGGCCGCGCCAGAAAGCAGCGCAGGTAGCTCCGGCAGAGTATCGCTGTTTTCCAGTTGTTCGAGATAAGAAAAAATCGCCTGCTTAATTAACCAGTGTGGTGTGCGATCGATACGTGTCGCGGCAGACTTAATACGCTCACGCGTCGCGTCGTCCAGCTTAACCCCCATGGTGGTGGTTCCCATGCCATTACTCCTGTTGTTCTGAAAGGTGCAACTTAACGTTATCGTGAAATATCCATGATGTTGCAACTTTGTGCAACCATGTTAAATGTGACCTGCGTAGCAAGCTTAAAAATGAATGAAATGTTAATAAAAGAAATCGATATGACAGGGATTAAAAAAATAACTCAGACTTTTTCTCTGCGGCAGTTAACATTTTTGAAAGGTGCAACCGCAAAAAATGTGAGAGAGTGCAACCTGATGAAAAATAGTGTCGCTGAGCACTAAAATTTAATGTAAATGGTGTGTTAAATCGATTGTGAATAACCAGCGCTTCCGGCAGGATACGGTCGCCCTGGTAAAACATAAACTCTGTTACCCCGTTCCGGTGGCAGATATAACGGCAAGTTTCGACATTGCCGATAATAATTTTTTGGAGACTTTAGATGGCTATTAGCACACCGATGTTGGTGACATTTTGTGTCTATATCTTTGGCATGATATTGATTGGGTTTATCGCCTGGCGATCAACGAAAAACTTTGACGACTATATTCTGGGCGGTCGTAGTCTTGGGCCATTCGTGACGGCATTATCGGCGGGTGCGTCGGATATGAGCGGCTGGCTGTTAATGGGGTTGCCGGGCGCTGTTTTTCTTTCCGGGATTTCCGAAAGCTGGATCGCCATTGGCCTGACATTAGGCGCGTGGATTAACTGGAAGCTGGTGGCCGGGCGGTTGCGTGTGCATACCGAATACAACAATAACGCCTTAACACTGCCGGATTATTTCACCGGGCGCTTTGAAGATAAAAGCCGCATTTTGCGCATTATCTCTGCGCTGGTTATTTTGCTGTTCTTCACCATTTATTGCGCTTCGGGCATTGTGGCAGGCGCGCGTCTGTTTGAAAGTACCTTTGGCATGAGCTACGAAACGGCTCTGTGGGCGGGCGCTGCGGCGACGATCCTTTACACCTTTATTGGCGGTTTCCTCGCGGTGAGCTGGACTGACACTGTACAGGCCAGCCTGATGATTTTTGCCCTGATCCTGACGCCGGTTATCGTCATTATCAGTGTCGGTGGCTTTGGTGACTCGCTGGAAGTGATCAAACAAAAGAGCATCGAAAACGTTGATATGCTCAAAGGTCTGAACTTTGTTGCCATTATCTCACTGATGGGTTGGGGGCTGGGTTACTTCGGGCAGCCGCACATTCTGGCGCGTTTTATGGCGGCGGATTCTCACCACAGCATTGTCCATGCGCGTCGTATCAGTATGACCTGGATGATCCTCTGCCTGGCAGGGGCGGTGGCTGTCGGCTTCTTTGGGATTGCTTACTTTAACGATCATCCGGCGTTGGCTGGTGCGGTAAATCAGAACGCCGAGCGTGTGTTTATCGAACTGGCGCAAATTCTGTTTAACCCGTGGATTGCCGGGATTCTGCTGTCGGCAATTCTGGCGGCGGTAATGTCAACCTTAAGTTGCCAGCTGCTGGTGTGCTCCAGTGCGATTACCGAAGATTTATACAAAGCGTTTCTGCGTAAACAGGCCAGCCAGAAAGAGCTGGTGTGGGTAGGGCGTGTGATGGTGCTGGTGGTGGCGCTGGTGGCCATTGCGCTGGCGGCAAACCCGGAAAACCGCGTGCTGGGCTTAGTGAGCTACGCGTGGGCAGGCTTTGGCGCGGCGTTTGGTCCAGTGGTGCTGTTCTCGGTGATGTGGTCACGCATGACGCGTAACGGTGCGCTGGCGGGGATGATCATCGGTGCGCTGACGGTTATCGTCTGGAAACAGTTCGGCTGGCTGGGACTGTACGAAATTATTCCGGGCTTTATCTTCGGCAGTATTGGGATTGTAGTGTTTAGTTTGCTGGGTAAAGCGCCGTCAGCGGCGATGCAAAAACGCTTTGCCGAGGCCGATGCGCACTATCATTCGGCTCCGCCGTCACGGTTGCAGGAAAGCTAAGGGACTTAGCCTGCGGCGGTTTTGTTTGGCTTCAGCAGCGGGTTGCGCTCCCTTAATGTGCCTCGCCATATAAATTGAATGGTGCAGGGAGCGCGCAGGGGGCGGCCAATCGCCGCCGCCCCCTGCTGTCCCGGCCTTCGGGGAACGCTTCAGCGATTTTGACGCCACCAACACCCGAGCTGTTATTATGTTCCGGGCAAAAAGTTAGATTTGATAATCGCGGATGGACGAAATTGCTTGATACACCCGCTTATCAGTTTTACATGGAAGCTCTGATGCATTGAGTCTGGACAGTTTTGTCGGCTGGATAAGGCGTTTACGCGGCATCTGGCAAGAACACATGGCTCGTTGTAAACAATCCCATCTTTGTACCTGGAATAATCGTTTATATCCCCTGGCATTACCTCTCTTTGTTTACATTCCAACATCATTTTATAAACATTCCGCTTGTATTTTTCTTTGCCGTAATGATAATCGCTATCACTGCGATTTACTTTTCTTTGCATAGATTGACTCAGAAAAACGTTTAAGGGTGGGTGGCATGTTTGTTCAATTTCTCATTATGTTGCGCGAAGGACTTGAAGCCGCGCTGATTGTCAGTTTGATTGCCAGCTATCTTAAGCGTACCCAGCGAGGCCGATGGATTGGTGTGATGTGGATTGGCGTGTTGCTTGCCGCTGCGTTGTGCCTGGGCTTGGGTATCTTCATTAACGAAACCACCGGCGAATTTCCGCAAAAAGAACAGGAACTGTTTGAAGGTATCGTGGCGGTGATCGCCGTGGTGATCCTTACCTGGATGGTTTTCTGGATGCGCAAAGTGTCGCGCAACGTCAAAGTGCAACTGGAACAGGCAGTCGATAGCGCATTGCAGCGTGGAAATCATCATGGCTGGGCGCTGGTGATGATGGTCTTTTTTGCCGTTGCAAGGGAAGGGCTGGAGTCGGTCTTTTTCCTGCTGGCGGCATTTCAACAAGATGTCGGGATCTGGCCGCCGCTGGGTGCAATGCTCGGTCTTGCTACTGCCGTGGTGCTAGGCTTCCTGCTCTACTGGGGCGGTATTCGCCTCAATCTTGGTGCATTTTTTAAATGGACCAGCCTGTTTATTCTCTTCGTCGCCGCAGGGCTGGCAGCTGGTGCCATTCGCGCATTTCATGAAGCCGGATTGTGGAACCACTTTCAGGAAATCGCCTTCGATATGAGTGCGGTGCTCTCAACTCACTCGCTGTTTGGCACGCTGATGGAAGGGATTTTTGGCTATCAGGAAGCGCCGAGCGTCAGCGAAGTCGCCGTCTGGTTTATTTATCTCATCCCGGCGCTGGTGGCATTTGCTCTGCCACCACGCGCAGGGGCGACAGCGTCTCGCTCCGCGTAACAAATACGACGCAAACTCTTGCTTAGTTACAACATACTTTAAAGGGATAGTCTCGTCATGACCATTAACTTCCGCCGTAACGCATTGCAGTTGAGCGTGGCTGCGCTGTTTTCTTCTGCTTTTATGGCTAACGCCGCTGATGTGCCGCAGGTCAAAGTGACCGTGACGGATAAGCAGTGCGAACCGATGACCATTACGGTTAACGCCGGGAAAACACAGTTCATTATTCAGAACCACAGCCAGAAGGCGCTGGAGTGGGAGATCCTCAAAGGCGTGATGGTGGTGGAAGAGCGGGAAAATATCGCCCCTGGTTTTAGCCAGAAAATGACGGCGAATTTACAGCCTGGCGAATACGATATGACCTGCGGTCTGCTGACTAACCCGAAAGGGAAGTTGATCGTCAAAGGTGAGGCAACGGCGGATGCGGCGCAAAGTGATGCGCTGTTAAGTCTTGGTGGTGCAATTACTGCATATAAAGCGTATGTCATGGCGGAAACCACGCAGCTGGTGACCGACACCAAAGCCTTTACCGACGCTATTAAAGCAGGCGATATCGAAAAAGCGAAAGCACTGTATGCACCGACGCGCCAGCACTATGAGCGTATTGAACCGATTGCTGAACTGTTCTCCGATCTGGATGGCAGCATTGACGCCCGTGAAGATGATTACGAGCAAAAAGCCGCCGACCCAAAATTCACTGGTTTCCACCGTCTGGAAAAAGCATTGTTTGGCGACAACACCACCAAAGGGATGGATCAGTACGCTGAGCAGCTTTATACCGATGTGGTCGATTTGCAAAAACGCATCAGTGAACTGGCTTTCCCACCTTCAAAAGTGGTCGGCGGCGCAGCCGGACTGATTGAGGAAGTGGCAGCCAGCAAAATTAGCGGTGAAGAAGATCGCTACAGCCACACCGATCTGTGGGATTTCCAGGCTAACGTTGAAGGCTCGCAGAAAATTGTCGATTTGCTGCGTCCACAACTGCAAAAGGCCAACCCGGAACTGCTGGCAAAAGTCGATGCCAACTTTAAAAAGGTCGATACCATTCTGGCGAAATACCGTACTAAAGACGGTTTTGAAACCTACGACAAATTGACCGATGCCGACCGGAATGCACTGAAAGGACCGATTACTGCGCTGGCGGAAGATCTGGCGCAACTTCGCGGTGTGCTGGGACTGGATTAAGCGTTATGCAGTATAAAGATGAAAACGGCGTGAATGAACCGTCACGCCGACGTTTACTGAAAGTGATAGGTGCACTGGCGCTGGCGGGAAGTTGTCCGGTCGCTCATGCACAAAAAACGCAAAGTGCGCCGGGTACGCTTTCACCGGATGCTCGCAATGAGAAACAGCCGTTTTATGGTGAGCATCAGGCAGGGATCCTGACGCCACAACAGGCCGCAATGATGCTGGTGGCGTTTGATGTGCTTGCCAGCGATAAAGCCGATCTTGAGCGGTTGTTTCGCTTGTTGACTCAGCGTTTTGCTTTTCTGACTCAGGGCGGAGCAGCACCAGAAACGCCAAATCCGCGCCTGCCACCACTCGATTCCGGCATTCTTGGCGGCTACATTGCGCCCGATAATCTCACCATCACGTTATCGGTGGGTCACTCATTGTTTGATGAGCGCTTTGGCCTTGCGCCACAGATGCCAAAAAAGCTGCAGAAGATGACGCGTTTCCCCAACGACTCGCTGGATGCGGCGTTATGTCATGGTGATGTGTTGCTACAGATTTGCGCCAACACCCAGGACACGGTTATCCATGCGCTGCGCGATATCATCAAACACACGCCGGATTTGCTCAGTGTGCGCTGGAAGCGGGAAGGGTTTATTTCCGATCACGCGGCGCGTAGTAAAGGCAAAGAGACGCCGATTAATTTGCTGGGTTTCAAAGACGGCACTGCCAATCCCGATAGCCAGAATGATAAGTTGATGCAAAAAGTGGTGTGGGTAACGGCAGATCAGCAGGAGCCTGCGTGGCCAATCGGTGGCAGCTATCAGGCAGTACGCTTGATTCAGTTTCGAGTGGAATTTTGGGACAGAACGCCGCTGAAAGAACAGCAGACGATTTTTGGCCGTGATAAGCAAACCGGTGCGCCGCTGGGAATGCAGCATGAGCATGATGTGCCTGATTACGCCAGCGACCCGGAAGGGAAGGTGATCGCGCTGGACAGCCATATCCGGCTGGCGAATCCCCGCACGGCGGAGAGTGAGTCCAGCCTGATGCTGCGTCGTGGCTACAGTTATTCGTTGGGCGTCACCAACTCCGGACAACTGGATATGGGGCTACTGTTTGTCTGCTATCAACACGATCTGGAAAAAGGCTTCCTGACAGTACAAAAAAGGCTCAATGGCGAAGCGCTGGAGGAATACGTTAAACCTATCGGCGGCGGTTATTTTTTTGCGCTGCCGGGGGTGAAGGACGCGAACGATTATTTCGGAAGCGCGTTATTGCGGGTTTAATGTTTTTAGGCGGATAAGGCATTTGTGCGCAGATGCCTGATGCGACGCTTGCGCGTCTTATCATGCCTACAATCAGTGCGGGTTTGGTAGGCTGGATAAGGCGTTCACGCCGCATCCGGCGATCGTGCACTGATGCCTGATGCAAATCCTGCTGAAAGCACACAGCTTTTTTCATCACTGTCATCACTCTGTCATCTTTCCAGTAGAAACTAATGTCACTGAAATGGTGTTTTATAGTTAAATATAAGTAAATATATTGTTGCAATAAATGCGAGATCTGTTGTACTTATTAAGTAGCAGCGGAAGTTCCCGGCAGTGATAGTCAGTCACTATGGAGATCGCGGATGGTAACGTCCTGTACTGGACATGTTTTAGATAATCAACGCGCCACCACTCGCGGAGTTTTCTCCTCCGGTAGTCATCTCGTCACTTTGCATTTTCAACCTCATCCTTTCTTTTCATGTGTTACCGACGCCGTAAACGGTGCGCGTAGCCGTTTTTCGGCATTTTATCCAAAAGCAAACTATGGCTTACAAGGAAGCCAACCCTCTGATGTTCGTGCGCATAATCGCGCTGCCAACGGCGCGTGTGATGAATACAAACAACTCAAGGTGCTCTCCATGGGAAGACAAAAAGCAGTGATCAAAGCTCGTCGCGAGGCAAAACGTGTGCTGAGACGGGATTCGCGCAGCCATAAGCAGCGTGAAGAAGAATCGGTCACCTCGCTTGTGCAGATGGGCGGCGTAGAAGCCATTGGTATGGCCCGCGACAGTCGCGATACTTCGCCCATCCTCGCGCGAAATGAAGCGCAATTGCACTATCTGAAGGCTATTGAGAGTAAGCAGCTGATATTCGCCACGGGCGAAGCCGGGTGCGGAAAAACCTGGATCAGCGCAGCAAAAGCGGCAGAGGCCCTGATACATAAGGATGTCGACAGGATTATCGTCACCCGTCCAGTTCTGCAAGCCGATGAAGATCTTGGCTTCTTACCTGGAGATATCGCAGAAAAGTTTGCTCCCTATTTTCGCCCGGTCTACGACGTGCTGGTCCGGCGCTTAGGGGCTTCCTTTATGCAGTACTGCCTGCGACCGGAAATAGGGAAGGTGGAAATTGCGCCGTTCGCCTATATGCGTGGACGTACCTTTGAAAATGCAGTCGTCATTCTTGACGAGGCGCAAAACACCACGCCCGAGCAGATGAAGATGTTCCTAACCCGCCTCGGGGAGAACGTGACGGTTATCGTCAACGGTGATATCACGCAATGCGATTTGCCTCGCGGCGTGTGCTCCGGATTAAGTGACGCGCTGGAACGTTTCGAAGAAGATGAAATGGTTGGGATCGTCCGGTTCGGTAAAGAGGACTGCGTACGTTCGGCACTTTGCCAACGTACGCTGCATGCCTACAGTTAAGTGTGTTATCGGTGCAGAGCCCGGGCGAACCGGGCTTTGTTTTGGGTGTTTATGCCCGGACTAGCGCTTTTTCTGAAACAACCATTTTTATTTGCCCCTGGCTGGTGCAGTGTACGCTCATACTGTGGCTTTTTTGTAGTTG
>ENA-UEPG01001241-UEPG01001241.1-human-gut-metagenome-genome-assembly--contig:-NODE-1241-length-20845-cov-4.478043_pt1 | contig 20845 bp, 18 predicted proteins | sample MGYA00242893_ERZ507902 | MGnify/ENA primary metagenome ERZ507902 (study PRJEB26167, sample SAMN06115491) | human gut metagenome | host: Homo sapiens | place: China:Gansu | collected 2015-04-23... | reverse complement strand
GCATTGACATTCCTGATGGGAAAAGGTGATAACCTGTGGTTGATATCATGGGGTGACTTGATACCGAGTCTGTTTGTCCGCGGCGTGGAGCTGGGCGACTTTGAATGGCGAGAGATCGTCAACCCCAAATACAATCACTAAAAACGCAACGGGTGAGCCAGCTCACCCGATTTTGCTGGTATTACACGAACGGAGAAAGAACTATGGCACTGATTACCAAAGCGATTAAGGGCACCAAGGACGTGCTGCCCCAGGACGCCTACAAAATCCAGTATATTGAAGCCACGGCTCGGGAAACGGCCGCCGACTTTGGATACAAAGAGATCCGTACCCCTGTATTTGAGCACACAGAGCTGTTTCAGCGGGGCGTGGGTGACACCACCGATGTGGTGCAAAAAGAGATGTACACCTTTGACGACAAGGGCGGCCGCTCCATTACCCTGCGCCCGGAGGGCACTGCCGGTGCTGCCCGGGCATTCCTGGAGAACGGGCTGTGCAACGAGGCTCTGCCCCAAAAGGTCTATTATCTGGTCAGCTGCTACCGGTACGAGAAGCCTCAGGCCGGTCGCCTGCGGGAGTTCCACCAATTCGGTGTGGAGTGCTTCGGCACCCAATCCCCCCTGGCAGACGCTGAACTCATCGCCTTGGCTTCCGTGGTCTTTGACCGGCTGGGGGTCACCGGACTGCGATTGGAGATCAACTCCATTGGCTGCCCCACTTGCCGTGCCAAGTATTATGACGCCCTGCGCAGCTACTTTGCTGCCCGCAAAGACGAACTGTGCGACACCTGCCGGGGCCGCTTGGAGCGCAACCCCATGCGCATTTTGGACTGCAAAAGCCCGGTATGTCAGGAGATCGCCAAGGACGCTCCGGCAGTGACCGACTATCTGTGCGACGAGTGCCGGGAACACTTTGATAAAGTACAGTCTTACTTAAAAGCGCAAAATATCGACTACATCGTAAACTCCCGCATTGTCCGCGGGCTGGACTATTACACCAAGACAGTATTTGAATTCGTGTCCGACTCCATTGGTGCCCAGGGCACCGTGTGCGGCGGCGGGCGCTACGACGGCCTGATTGACGAACTGGGCGGCCAAAAGACCCCGTCCCTGGGCTTCGCCCTTGGACTGGAGCGGCTGCAACTGCTGATGGAGGCACAGGGCTGCGCTTACCCGGAGCCGGAAAAAGCAGACCTGTTTATCATCGCCCTGGGCGACAAGGCCACCGGCAAGGCGCTGGAGCTGGCCGGGGATATGCGCGGCGAGGGCTTTGCGGTGCTGATGGATCTGAACCAGCGCTCCCTGCGTGCCCAAATGAAATATGCCAACAAGCTGGGCGCCCGCTACACCGTGGTGCTGGGCGACAACGAAGTGGATACCGACCGGGTGCAGCTGAAAGCTATGGACACCGGGGAGGAAACAGAAATAGCGCTTTCTACCTTTGTCAACGGATTTTACAGTGTCAGCATGCAGGCGCAGTTGGCAGATCTGGAGATCAACGGCGAAGCCTTTGACTTTACAAGCCTTTTTCAAACAGGAGAAACGGAATAATGGATACTTTAACGGGAATGAAACGAACAGACTACTGCGGCAACTTCACCACCGAGCAGATCGGGCAGGAAGTGACCGTCTACGGCTGGGCACAGCGCCAGCGGGACCTGGGCAACCTGATCTTTATTGACCTGCGGGACCGCACCGGTATTTTGCAGCTGAGCTTTAACGACGCCACCGATCGAGAGATTTTTGCCAAAGCGCAGAGCGTACGCAGCGAGTATGTGCTGGCTGCCACCGGCACCCTGCAAAAGCGAGAGAGCGTCAACAAAGAGTTGAAAACCGGCGAGATTGAGCTGGCGGTCACAGATCTGCGCGTGCTTTCCAAGGCGCAGACCCCGCCCTTTGAAATCGCCAACGCAGATAAAGTCGGCGACGAGACCACGCTGAAATACCGCTACCTGCACCTGCGCAACGAGCGGCTCACCCAGAACCTGCTCATGCGCCACAAAATCGCCAAGATTGCCCGGGAATACTTCTACGGCCACGATTTTGTAGAGATCGAGACCCCCATGCTGATCAAATCCACCCCGGAGGGCGCCCGGGACTATGTGGTGCCGTCCCGGGTACACAAGGGCAAGTTCTATGCCCTGCCCCAAAGCCCCCAGATCTACAAACAGCTGTGCATGATCGCCGGGCTGGACCGTTACATTCAGCTGGCCCGCTGCTTTAGAGATGAGGACCTGCGCGCCGACCGGCAGCCGGAGTTTACCCAAATCGACTTGGAAATGAGCTTTGTGGACTGCGAGGACATTATGCAGATGGCCGAAGGCTTTATTCAGACCCTGATGGCACAGACCGTAGGCGTGGATATTGCCGCTCCCCTGCCTCGCATGACTTACGCGGACGCCATGGCCCGCTACGGTTCCGATAAGCCGGACACCCGATTCGATATGTGCATTGAGGACATCACCGACTGGGCCAAGGGGACGGACTTTGTGGTGTTCCAAAACGCCATTGCCGCCGGTGGCACCGTGCGTTGCATTGTAGCAAAGAACGCCGCCGCTGCCTATACCCGTAAGAAGATTGACAAATTAACAGAGCACGCCCGCGGGATCGGCGCCGGTGGCCTGGCCTATGTACGCTGGGCAGACGAGACTCCCACCTGCTCCTTTAACAAATTCTTAAAAGCGGGCCAGTTGGACGCTCTGCTCACCCACCTGGGGGCAGAAAAAGGCGACTGCGTCTTTATCATCTCTGACAAAACCTCCAAGACGCTGCCTATTCTGGGCGCTCTGCGCCTGATGGTGGCCAAGGAGCTGGACATCATTCCCAAGGACAAATGGAACTTCCTGTGGATCACGGAAATGCCCTTCTTTGAACAGGACGAGGAAACCGGCGAATGGATCGCCATGCACCACCCCTTCACCATGCCTATGGAGGAGTGCCTGCCGTACCTGGATACGGACAAGGCCCGGGTGCGTGCCAAGGCCTTTGACCTGGTTCTCAACGGCATTGAGCTGTCCTCCGGCTCCATGCGTATCACCGACTGCCAGCTGCAAAACAAAATGTTTGAACTTCTGGGGCTGAGCAAGGAGGAGATCGACGCCAAATTCGGCTTCCTGGTAGAGGCCTATCAATACGCCGCACCGCCCCACGGCGGTATGGGCATTGGGCTGGATCGACTGGCTATGCTCATCTGCGGTGCAGACTCCCTGCGGGATGTGACCGCATTCCCCAAGGTGCAGAACGCCAGCGAGCTGATGAGCGGCTGCCCGGCAGAGATTGACGCCGTACAGCTGGAGGAGCTGGGTATGCCCCTGCCGGAGGCGGACGCATGAGCAGCAACTTCTTTGCCATGGTAGAGCGCATGAAGCTGATTGACCGTTGGGCACTGATGAACAATACCGGCAAGGAAAACATTGCCGAGCACTCTCACACTGTAGCGGTGATTGCCCATGCGCTGGCGCTGATCGGCAACAAAAAATTCGGCCGCAGCTACAACGCGGAGCGGTGCGCGCTGCTGGCGCTGTACCACGACACCACCGAGGTGATCACCGGCGATATGCCGACCCCGGTAAAATATTATAACGACACCATTCGCCGTGCCTATAAAGAGATTGAGGCCACGGCGGGGGATCGTCTGCTGGCCATGCTGCCGGAGGAATTCCGACCGGATTATGACCCTTGCTTTCACCCCGACCCGGCGGACAAAGAACTGTGGCAGCTGGTGAAGGCGGCGGACAAAATCAGCGCACTGATCAAGTGCATTGAGGAGGACCGTATGGGCAACCGGGAGTTTGAGATGGCTCTGCGTGCCCAGGAGGCCAAGGTGGAGGCCATTGACCTGCCGGAGGTGGCCTACTTCCGGAAAGAATTTATGCCCGCCTACTACCTGACCCTGGACGAACACACCAAATCCTAAGGAACGAACGCTTATGCAAACCGCTTCTTCTGTCCCCCGCAAGGGGGCGTTGACCCGCGCACTGTCTGCGCCCGGCACAGCCAATGGGCTGATCCTGCTGGGCGCCGTGTTGCAGGTCCTCTTTTTTATACTTTACCTAATCAACGGCGATGTGCATGTGGACGAGGCTATGCTGGTACTCAACGCCCGCAGTTTGGCGCGGGAGGGCACAGACATTTTCGGCCAGCATATGCCGGTGTATTTTGACACCTGGCTGTACGGCGGTCAATCATCCCTGGCCACCTACCTGGCAGCGGCGTTTATCCGCCTGTTTGGCAACCAAATTTGGATTGCTCGGCTGCCCTTGGCGCTGACCGCCTTTGCCAGCCTGTTTGCCTTAAAGGGGCTGACGCGACTGCTGTTTCCCGGCCAATACACGGTGCAAAACACTGTTTTGCTGCTGTCTATAATTGAGCCGTGGCGGCTGTATCAATCCGCCTGGACCCTGGACTGCGCCTATCTGCCCTTTGTGCTGCTGTTTGCCCTGTACTTTTTGGTGCACGCGGTGGAAAAGCCTAAGGCACGGCTGCTGTTTTACACCCTATCCATGGCCTGCTTCGCCCTGGGGCTGTACGCCTATATGGCAGCAGCCATTCTGATCCCGGTGCTGCTGGTGATCCTGTATCTATCTCTGCTGATCAAAAAGAAAATGAAATTCCGTTACGCCCTGTGGTCCGTAGCCGTATTGGCTGTGTGTGCTCTGCCGTTTCTGCTCTTAGGACTGGTGCAGGCGGGTCTGCTGAAGGATTGCAACTTCCTGGGGCTGTCCATCACGGCTATGGACAGCTACGCCAGGGGCAACAGCACCACCATCTTTGGCACTGCCGGGACTGCCGGTGCTGTCTTTCAGCGAGCATTCTCCAACCTGGGCGGCGTGCTGTACAACATCTTGGTGCCGGATTTAATGCTGCTCCAAAGCGCCCGCTATCCCACCCTCAGCGGCAATGTAAGCAACTATCCCTTTGGCCACACAGTGGCGGGGCTGCTGGCACTGGCGGGGCTGCTGCTGTTTTTGTGGCCCAAGAAGCACCGCAAGGCCGATACGGACTTTGCCAAAACCACCACCCCCCGTGTGGTGATCGGCAGCTTTTTAGGCGCCTTTTTGGTGTACGCCATTGTGGTCAGCTACGCCTCCAACGCCATGTACCGCTACGCAGCCTTTTATCCGCTGCTGCATATTTTGGCCGCCTTTGGGGTGTGCTGGCTGCTGGAGAGCTTTTCCTCCCCGGCGGTGCCCCGCCTACTGGCCGGGCTGGCCGTCGTGTCCTTGGCACTCACCGGCTTTGCCTTTGGCAACTTTGCCACCCACAACAGTGCCCTGTACGGCAAAAGCTTTGAACAGGCGCTGACCGCCGCCAGAGACAGCGGCAGCAGCGAAATTCTGCTGGTAGACAGCCAGGACCCGTACTTTAGAGAGCGAGAGAGCGTATTCCTGCGCTTTTATGCGGACGACAAAATCGACCAAATGACCCCACTGGAACCGGAGCTGCGCGCCCGTGGCGGGCTGAGTGCCGGTAACCCGGATGTGGCGCCCCGCCTGCGCCCGGTAACCAAGGACGGCAGCTGGCGCTATGTGCAGGTGGAGGAAAACCGCGACCTGACCGACGACTGCTACATTTTCTTTGGCACCGTGCCCCAGCTGGATAAAACCAGACAACAAGAATACGCTGTAAAAAATTATAACGACTTCTGCGTGACCCTGGTGCGGAAAAAGTAAGGTTTCCTCCTTGCGGCGAACGAATAACAGTGCAATCCCCCCGTCAATGCCTACGGCATTGCCACCTCCCTTTGCAAGGGAGGCAAATCGGTTATAAAAAAGCCCCCGACTGTGTACGAAATCTGTACCCAGTCGGGGGTGTTTTCTGTTTGTTATCGCTTACGCTCTGGCTTTTTTGATGTTCTCAATAAACTTTTTGCCGGTCTCGGTGATCTTGGCATAATCCCCGGTCTTGGCACCGGCGGTCAGGGACGAACCGGCACCAACGGCAATGGCGCCTGCCTTAATCCAATCGCCTACATTGTCCACATCTACACCGCCGGAGGGCATGCACTGGGCATAGGGCACCGGGCCGCGCAGGGACTTAATGAACTTGGGACCAAGCACATCGCCGGGGAACACCTTCAGCACGCTGGCACCGCAGCGCATAGCGGCAATGGCCTCGGTCGCCGTGCCCACACCTGCCATAGCCGGCACATCATAAATGTTGCACACAGCGATGATCTCCGGGTCAAAGTGGGGCGACACAATATACTGGGCGCCGTTGAGAATGGCGATCCGGGCAGTGGCCGGATCCAGCACCGTACCGGCGCCGATGGTCACATCCGTGCCCTCGTACTTCTTTACCATCTGGGAAATCAGCTGGTCCGCATTGGGCACGGTGAAGCACAGCTCCACGGTGGTCACGCCACCGGCCACGCAAGCGTCTGTAATCTTGGCAGCCTGCTCCACAGACTCCGCACGGATCACAGCCACGATCCCAACATCTTTAATTTTGTTCAAAACTGCTTCTTTAGACATACAATACCTCCAAAGCCCGCTGCGGGGCTTATTTTTTTCAATTTTATACGCTAACCCTTTCGGCGGTATCCCTCAAAGCGCGCTGCTCGCCGGGGGTTATCTTTACTTATCTCTGCACTCTGGCGCCTGCACCATGGACTACGGACGGTCACGCTGCTGTTAAGGTCAGACAATACACCCACTCAGTTGCGCAAGGCTCCCCCGGAGCCTTGCTGCCAAATCTGCCGTGCAGATTTGGACACTCGTGCATCCCTCAAAGAGCGCTGCTCGCCGGGGGTTATCTTTGTTTATCTCTGCACTCTGGCACCTGCACCATGCACTTTAGCCTCTACCTCTTTGAGGGATGCCATGCTGGTATCCCCGGGGGTAGTCATAGCCAATGCGCCGTGAACCACGCCGTAGTTCACCGCCTGCTGAGCGTCGCCAAAGGTCATCAAACCGTAGATCAAGCCGGAGGCAAAGCTATCACCGCCGCCAACACGATCCAGAATTTCCAATCCCGGGAACTCCATGGACTTGTAGATCTGGCCGTCTGCCCAACAAATGGCTTTCCAATCATTGACGGTGGCGGTCTTTACCGTACGCAGAGTGGTGGCGATCACCTTAAAGTTGGGATACGCCTTGGTAGCGGCCTCGATCATCTTGTAATAGCCGTCCATATTCAGGCTCTTCAAGTCCTTGTCGTTGCCCTCAACCTCCAAACCAAGGCAAGCGGTAAAGTCCTCTTCATTGCCGATCATGACATCAATATACTTGGCGATCTCCTTGTTCACTTCCTGGGCCTTTTCCTGACCGCCGATGCCCTTCCACAGAGAGGCACGGTAATTCAAGTCGTAAGACACCACGGTGCCGTACTTCTTGGCAGCCTTTACTGCCTCCAGCACCACGGCAGCGGAATTCTCCGACAAAGCGGCGTAAATCCCGCCGGTGTGCAGCCAACGCACGCCCAGAGTGCCAAAGATATAATCCCAATCCACATCGCCGGGCTTCAGCTGAGAAATGGCGGTGTTGCCCCGGTCAGAGGTGCTGACAGCGCCGCGAATGCCATAGCCACGCTCCACAAAGTTCAGTCCGTTGCGCACACTGCGGCCAATGCCGTCAAAGGGCACCCAGCGGATCAGGGAGGTATCCACCCCGCCCTGGAGAATCAGATCCTCCAACAGGTAACCCACCTCATTCTCTGCAAAAGCAGTGACCACGCCGGTGCGCATTCCAAAGCAGCGGCGCAGCCCGCGGGCCACATTATACTCGCCGCCGCCCTCCCAGGCACGGAAGGTGCGTGAAGTCTTGATCCGTCCCTCGCCCGGGTCCAGGCGCAGCATGATCTCGCCCAATGAAATCTCGTCGAACTTACATTCTTCCTTGGGTCTTAATTTCAAATCCATTTTTATCTCTCCTTATGCAAAATCAAAATAGGCAATGGCGTTATTGTAGCTAATGCCCTGTACGATCTCTTTCAGCACCGCGTCGTCATTGGCGTACCAGCCTTGCTCCACCCAGCGACCGATCAGAGCGCAAAGAATGCGGCGGAAGTAGGCGTGGCGACCGTAGGAAGTAAAGGAGCGGGAATCCGTCTCCATACCCACAAACTTGCCCAGCACGCCCAGGTTACCCAGACTCTTTAGCTGGGCGGTCATACCGTCCATGGTGTCCAGGAACCACCAAGCCGGTCCATACTGAATTTTAGACGCCGCCTCCGTGGACTGGAAGTTACCCAGCATGGTCGCCAGCACCGTGTTGTCCTTGTCGTTCAGGTTGAACAGAATGGTCTTGGGCAGGCTGTCCGTGCTGTCCATGGCGTCCAGCAGGCGAGACAGGGGCCGTGCCACCCGACCGTCGTCCACCGAGTCAAAACCGGTATCCGGCCCCAGGGCGCGGAACATTCGGCTGTTGTTGTTACGCATGGCACCGATGTGCACTTCCATCGTCCAGTGCAGATCGTGGTACATTTTGCCCAGGGCCAGCAGCACCGGGGTTTTATAGATCTGCGCCTCCTGCTCCGTCACCGGCGTCCCGGCCAGTGCCTTGGCAAAGACAGCCTGCACCTGCTCCGGTGCAGCGGGAGCGTAGGGCGGCACATCAAAGGCCTGATCAGACACCCGGCAGCCCACAGAATGGAAGTATTCTGCCCGACTGCGCAGGGCGGCGATCACATCGTCCACCGTATGAATTTCCATACCCGCAGCGGCAGCCAAAGTGTCCATATAGTCCGCAAAGTCCGGTGCCTGAATATGCAGTGCCTTATCCGGGCGGAAGGTGGGCAGCACCTTGCAGTCAAAGTCCGGCAGGGCGGCGATCTTCTTGTGATACACCAGGTCGTCCGCCGGGTCGTCGGTGGTGCACAGCACTTTGACCTTGCTCTTTTCAATCAGTGTGCGGGGGCGAAAATCCCCGGCAGCGATGGCCCCATTGGCTCGGTCGTAAATGTCATCTGCCGTGGCGGCAGACAAAGGGGTATCCATGCCAAAATACATCTGCAATTCCATATGCGCCCAGTGATACAGTGGGTTGCCGATGGCGTATTTTAGGGTGTAGGCGAATTTTTGGAACTTCTCTCTGGGGCTGGCGTCGCCGGTGCAGTACCGCTCGTCCACACCGCAGGAGCGCATGGCCCGCCACTTATAATGATCGCCGGACAGCCACAGGGCGGAAATATCCGTAGGCTGGGCGTTCTCGTAGATCTCCTTGGGACTTAAATGGCAGTGATAGTCACAAATGGGCAGCGCCTCACAGTAGTCGTGGTACAGGTGCCGGGCCGTAGGGGTATCCAGTAAAAAGTCCTTGTCCATAAAAGGCTTCATCTTAACACTCTTTTCTATACAAATAGTCTGCGCAAAAGGGGTGCACACACCCAAAAAATCCCCGAATACTCGGGGACTTTTTTCAATCACACACCGGAATAGGCGTTAAAGCCGCCGTCCACAGGAATGTTCACGCCGGTAATAAAGCCACTGTACGCTTCGTCACAAAGGAACAGCAGCGTGCCGGCCAGCTCCTCCGGCTCGCCAAAGCGATCCATCGGCGTAGCAGCCAAAATCTTGCCGGTGCGGGCGGTGGGGGTGCCGTCCGGGTTCCACAGCAGGGTCGCATTCTGCTTGGTGGAGAAAAAGCCCGGCGCAATGGCGTTAACACGAATACCCATATCCGCAAAGTGCACGGCCATCCACTCGGTAAAGTTCTTTACCGCAGCCTTAGCAGCGCTGTACGCCGGAATTTTGGTCAGCGGACGAAACGCATTCATAGAGGTAACCATCACAATGCAGCCCTTGCCCTTCTCTGCCATATCCTTGGCAAAGATTTGCGTGGGGATCAGGGTGCCTAAAAAGTTCAAATTAAATACAAAGCTGATGCCCTGGGGATCCAAATCAAAGAAGGTCTTGACCTCCGGATCCTGCTGAGCCAGATCAATCTTTTCCAAAGTCTCCTTGGTGGTGGTGCCCTTGGGGTTGTTGCCGCCGGCACCGTTTAACAGAATGTCACAGGTGCCCAGTTTCTCGGCAATCACATCCCGCGCGGCGCGCATAGACGCCGGCTCCAACACATTGCAGCCCACGGCAATCGCCTGTCCGCCGTTGGCGTTGATCTCGTCGGCCACTGCCTGGGCAGCCGCTTCGTTCAGATCCAGCACAGCCACCTTGCAGCCCTGCGCCGCCAAGGTTTTGGCAAAGCCGCCGCACAGCACGCCGCCGCCACCGGTGACCACGGCCACGCGGCCCTTTAAGTTCTCGTGATTAAACATGGTTTCTACTTCCTCTCTATTTACGCCCTGCGGGATTTTTCTACCGCTTCCCACAAGCCGTTCAGGTAAGACACACCCAGTGCCCGGTCAAACAGACCATAGCCGGGTCGGGCGACTTCGCCCCAGATCATACGTCCATGGTCCGGGCGCACATAGCCGTCAAAGCCCTCCTCTTGCAGGGCCTTTACAATCTCATACATATCCAAAGAGCCGTAGGCGCTCTCATGTGCCGTCTCGTTAAACCACCGGTCATTGATCGCCACATTGCGCAGGTGGGCAAAGTAAATGCGATCCCCGGCAGCGTGGATGATCTCCACCATATCGTTCTTGGGACTGGCGCCCAGAGAACCGGTGCACAGGGTCAAGCCGTTATACTTGCTGGGCACCATGGTCAGCAGCCGTTCTACCGCCGCCTTGTCCGTAATAATCCGCGGCAGGCCAAAAATGCCCCATGGCGGATCGTCCGGGTGAATGGCCATCTTTACATCGCATGCCTCACAAACGGGCATAATCGCCTCTAAGAAATACTTTAAGTTGGCCCACAGATCCTCGGCGGTCACATCTTTATACTTTGCGAACAGCTCTTTGATCTCGCCCATGCGCTCCGGCTCCCAGCCGGGCATGGCGTAACCGTTAGAGTTATCGTCGATCTCACGGAACATATCCTCCGGGGACTTGCCCTCCACCTGCTTGCCGTCATAGCTCAGGCAGGTAGAACCGTCCGGCAGGGGCATATACAGATCCGTGCGGGTCCAGTCAAACACCGGCATAAAGTTGTAACAGATCACCTTGACCCCAACCTTGGACAGATTGCGAATCGAGGTTTTGTAATTCTCAATATACCGATCCCGGCTGGGCAGTCCGATCTTAATATCCTCATGTACATTGACGCTCTCAATGCACTCCATGGTCAGCCCGGCAGCAGTGATCTCGTCATACATGGCCTGTACTCGGTCCATGGTCCACGGCGCACCGGCGGGCAGGTCGTGCAAGGCAGGTACCACTCCGGTCACGCCGGGGATCTGACGGATCTGCTCCAGAGAGACCGTGTCCTTTTCCTTGCCAAACCAGCGGAATGTCATCTGCATAGCATCGCCTCCTGTTTCATAGATTTTTGCGCTTTTATTCTATCACAAGGGTGGCGCGCTTGCAAGTGTCCGCTGCGTAATTTGGCAAATTTCCAAAAATGAAAAATAACGGCCAAATCGGCAAGTTTTTCCGCCGGTTTTCATGCCCGATCTCGATCGGTTTGCAGGCTTTGCACCTGCACGGTGTAGGCGCCTACAGCCGTGACCGTATCCGGGGTCACCTCCACCGTCACATAAGCGTTGATGATGGTGGCGCCCGGCAGCTCCTGCGCCCGTTTTTCCTCCAGTGCCGCCTTAGCCAGGGCCGTGGCCGCCTGCACCGTTAGGCGTTGCTCCACTCGGCGGTAAGCGGTACGGGTGCGCGTGACGCTGCCCATAGGCAACGCCCGACCGTTTAGGCGCAACAGACGGCGCTGCTCCGTCACCTCCGTCATAGGCGGTGCGTCCTTACCCATAGGCACCAGAGTCAAGCCGTAAAAATACACCCCACGGCACACCTGCCGCCCGGTTTGCACCCGGTGTACCTGCAAACGACGGACGGTACAGCGCAGTTCTCGCCGGGCAGCGCCCCATTGGCTCTGCTCCTTGTCGCTTTTCGTCTTAGGGGTATCTACCCGCTCTGCCACCTCCAGCCGGGCGGTGGCGCCCACCTTGTTGATATGCGCCCAGGCCAGATCCGGAAAATCCCCCAGCAGTCGATAGTTCAGCCGACTGCGCGCCGCTCCCTGCCAAGGCTTGCCCACGGCCACGCCATTCTGCGCCAAATACGTCTCCAGTGTGCCGGTGCCTACCCGGTTATTGCCCACCACCTGCACATCCCAGATAAACCCGCTGAGCACACACAGCACCAGTGCAAAAGCCACCGCCCCCATCGGCAATCCCCAGCGCCCCCGCAGTCGTCGGAGAAAAAAAGGCAGCCCTCGCCGGGCAGTAATACGCACCCGGCCGCCGGCCTGCCGCGCCGCCTTGTGCAGCTGCATATAAGTCCCCACACTGCACACACCGCGCAGGTCGCTCCCCTGTCGCTGCAAGCCAGGCAGCGTAATGCCCATCTGCCCCAACGCATTGATAAAATCCTCTGCAAACCCGCCTGTAAATACAAACTGCACATACCCGCGAAGATACCAGTACAATCGGGTCATAGGTCGCCGAACTCCACAGCCAACAGCGTACCGATCACCTGCACGCCCAAAGGCGAATAATCCAGCATGCAAAGATCCGCCCCCACCAGAGTCACCCGGCGCTTGCCCACTTGCAGCACCAGGCGCTCCGAGGTGTAACTAAGCACCCGGCGCAGCCCGTCCACCAGCACCCGATCGCCGATGATCTCCAGCCGCGGCTCCCCGGCGCTGTAATGCACCGGCAGCTGGCTTTCGTCCCCGGGCAGGGGGCACGCCCGACGATTTTTTGCCCTTTTTTTCTCTTTTGGTATGTGCTCCATTGTATCACCTGTACATACTATGCATAGGAATTATTGGTGATGATATGAAAAAAGAGAACCGAAAAGCCCTGCCCCTGCTGGCACTGCTGCTGGCAGCAGCGGCGATTCTGCTGGTGTTTGCCGCACCGGCACGGGCGGGGGCCAAGGCCGGGCTGGCGCTGGCAGAGAATACCGTGCTGCCCAGTCTGCTGCCGCTGCTGATGCTGTTCTTAATGATCCAAAACACCCGGGCGGGGGTACTGCTCAGCCGGGCGCTGACCTTACCGGCAAAGGCACTGCGCCTGCCGCCCCAGGCTGCCGGAGCGCTGCTGTTTGGCCAAATCGGCGGCTATCCCACCGGCGCGGTGCTCACCGGGGAACTGCTGGATCGGGGCGTGATCGACCGCGCCACCGCCCGGCGTATGCTGTGCTTTAATGTGTGCGGCGGGGTGGGCTTTATCTGCACAGCTGTGGGCACGGCAGCGCTCCATAGCGGCGCTGCCGGGTGGCTGCTGCTGACCGCCAATATATTGGCTAACCTAACGGTGGCGGCGGTAACTGTTCCCCTCAGCGACCCGCCCGCTGCCAAAGAAGTACCGCCTGCCCCGCCCTTGTCTGCGGGAGAAGCGCTGCCCGCTGCCGCCAAAGGCGCCATGGAGAGCCTGTTGCACCTTTCTGCCTGCATCATTCTCTTCTCCGCTCTGTGCGCTGTGGTGCCGGTGCCCAAATGGCTGCTGCCGCTGGTAGAGATCACCGCCGGGCTGTGTACCGGCACCGGCTACACCCTGACCCAAACGGCGGCGTTCCTGGCTTTTGGCGGGCTTTGCGTGCACTTGCAGCTGCTGGGCTGGGCCGGGCGGTTCGGGCTGCCCTATCCGACCTTTTTGGCCTGCCGCGCCGGGGCTGCACTTTTGGCAGACGGCTACTGCCGGGGGCTGCTGCGCCTGTTTCCCCAACCGGCGGCGGTGTTCTCCAATATATCGGAGACCCTGCCTCGCCCCGGTATTGGCAGCACCACGCTGACAGCGCTGCTGCTGGCAGGCGCTGTGGTATTTGCGCTTGATCTGCTGCAACGGCGCCGCCGGTTGGACTGGGCGTAAAAAAGCCCCTGCATTATATATGTATAAAATAGACAATTTTGCCCCCTTGTTTTTGTACCTTTTGTACGAAGCAACCCAAGTTTTTTAATTCCTATTGACAGAGTAGGAAATACGGACTATATTATTATGCAGAAAATAGTAAAAGCACGGTTTTTGTGCATGGAAAGGAAGTTCAAAACCATGTCCCAGCACTTACTGGATATTGAGAATTTGACCGTTGCCGTAGAGGATAAAGAGATCCTGCACGGCGTGAATTTACAGGTAAACGAGGGCGAGACCCATGTGCTCATGGGCCCTAACGGCGCCGGAAAATCCACCCTGGGCTACGCCCTGATGGGCAATCCCCAGTACAAGGTTACCGGCGGCTCCATTCTGTTCCACGGCAAGGAGCAGCAGGGGTTATCCGCCGACCAACGGGCCAAGGCGGGTATGTTCCTGTCCTTCCAAAATCCCCTGGAGGTGCCCGGCCTGTCGCTGAAAAGCTTTGTGCGCAGTACCCTGGCCCAGCGCACCGGCAAGCGGGTGAAGCTATTTGCCTTTGAAAAACAGTTTAATGAGGCGGCAAAGCTGCTGCAAATGGACCCGGCCTACGGCGATCGGGATCTGAATGTGGGCTTCTCCGGCGGCGAGAAGAAAAAAGCGGAAATTCTGCAAATGCTGTTGCTGCGCCCCAGTCTGGCGATCCTGGACGAGACGGACTCCGGCCTGGATGTGGACGCGGTACGCACCGTATCCCGTGGCGTGGAGGCCTATCAAAAAGAGCAAAAAGGCGCCCTGCTGATCATCACCCACTCCACCCGTATTTTGGAGAGCCTGCATGTGGATTACACCCATATTTTAGTCAACGGCCGGATCGTAAAGACCGGCGACGGCTCCCTGGTGGACGAGATCAACGCCCGTGGGTTTGAAGCCTACGAGCAGGCGTAAAAGAGGTGTTCCCTGTGGAAGAAAAAACCTATGTGGCAGACATTGACCGCACGGTCTATGACATAAAAGACGACGAAAAAGATGCCTACAAGCTGCAAGCGGGCCTGACCCCGGAGATCGTACAGAAGATCAGCGATGAGAAGAACGATCCGGCATGGATGCAGCTGTTTCGGCTCCAGTCCCTGCAAGTTTACAATGAGAGCCGGGTGCCCCAGTGGGGTCCGCCCATTGACGGACTGGATATGGACAACATCGTAACCTATGTACGCCCCAACACCAAAATGAGCGCCAAGTGGTCCGATGTGCCCAAAGATATTAAAGATACTTTTGAGCGCCTGGGCATTCCCCAGGCAGAGCGCAAGTCCCTTGCCGGTGTGGGCGCCCAGTATGACTCAGAACTGGTGTACCACAATGTGCGAGAGGAAGTGGCCGCCCAGGGCGTGGTCTATACAGACCTGGAAAGCGCCATGCACGGCCCTTATGCGGAGATGATCCAAAAGCACTTTATGAAGCTGGTGAAGCCCACGGACCACAAATTCGCCGCTCTGCACGGCGCCGTTTGGTCCGGCGGTTCCTTTGTGTATGTGCCGCCGGGGGTGTCCGTGACCATTCCGCTGCAATCCTACTTTCGGCTGAATGCGCCGGGCGCCGGCCAGTTTGAGCACACGCTGATCATCGTAGACGAGGGGGCGTACCTGCACTTTATCGAGGGCTGCTCCGCACCCAAGTACAATGTAGCCAACCTGCACGCCGGGTGCGTGGAGCTGTTCGTTGGCAAGAACGCCAAGCTGCGCTACTCTACCATTGAGAACTGGTCCAAGAATATGTACAACCTGAACACCAAGCGGGCGCTGGTAGAGGAGGGGGGCACCATTGAGTGGGTGTCCGGCTCCTTTGGCTCCCATGTGTCTTACCTGTACCCCATGAGTATTCTAAAGGGCAAGGGCGCCCGCATGGAGTACACCGGCATTACCTTTGCCGGGGCGGGGCAGAACCTGGACACCGGCGTTAAGGTGGTCCACGCTGCGCCGGATACCACCTCTGTAATGAACGCCCGCTCCATTTCCAAGGACGGGGGCATCAGCACCTTCCGCAGCAGCGTACAGGTGCAAAAGACCGCACCGGGCAGCAAGTCCACCGTGTCTTGCCAGTCCCTGATGCTGGACGATATTTCCCGGTCAGACACCATTCCCGCCATGGATATTCGCACCCGTGACGCGGATGTGGGCCACGAGGCCAAGATCGGCCGAATCAGCGACGACGCAGTATTTTATCTCATGTCCCGCGGGCTTAGCGAGGAAGAAGCCCGCGCCATGATCGTCAGCGGCTTTGCAGACGATGTGTCCAAGGAGCTGCCGCTGGAATACGCCGTTGAAATGAATAACTTAATTCGCTTAGAGATGAAAGGCAGCATCGGCTGATGGGAGGTAGCAGTATGACAAAAGAAAATACCCTTGCAGTCAATCCCCTGCCGTCCCCCACCTGGAACCGACTGCACATGAACGAAACCACGGTAACCCTGCCCCCGCTGGACGGCCCCTGCAAAGCGGACTGGAGCGGCGCGGAAGTAACCGCCGCCCCGGCCCCTGCCACAGTGGTTTCCACCGGTATGGGCCAAGAAGCGGAGGCGGCCTTTGCCTCCCTGGAGACGGACCGGATCACCGCCAAAGCGAATACCGACACCACCGCCCGGCTGACCCTGTGCGCCGACGACGCCAAGAACGCCCGCCGAGTGGAGCTGACCGCAGAGGCAAACAGCCACTTGACTGTGGTGATGGACCTGCAAAGCACGGCTGACGCCCCCTGTCTGGCCCTGGAGACCCGGGTAGAACTGGCCCCCGGTGCGAAAGTGCGGCTGGTGCAGCTGAGCCTGCCGGGCACGGACTGCACGGTGGTCAACAACATTGGCGCCCACTGCGGTGCCGGTGCGGACTTTCAGCTGGTGCAGCTGTTTTTGGGCGGCAAAGCCACCTACGCCGGGTGCAAGACCCACCTGGACGGAGACGACAGCCGCTTTACGGCAGACATCGGCTACCTGGGCACCGGGGATCGCACCTTTGACTTTAACTATGACGCCCTGCAAACCGGACGCCGCACCGTAAGCAATATGAACGCAGACGGGGTGCTGCAAGACCGCAGCGCCAAGCTGTTCCGGGGCACCATTGACTTTCAAAAGGGCGCCGCCGGCTCTAAGGGCGACGAAAAGGAAGATGTGTTGCTGCTGGGTGAAGATGTAGTGAACCGTACCATCCCCCTGATCCTGTGCGCCGAGGAAGATGTAGAGGGCAACCACGGAGCCAGCATCGGCCAGCTGGACGAGGACATTCTGTTCTATATGAATTCCAGAGGGCTGAGCCGAGCAGAGGCCGAGCTGCTGATCACCCGCTCCAAGCTGGAGGCGCTTTGCGCCAAGGCAAACGACCCGGGGCTCACCGATCGGGTGCACCGTTATTTGGAGGAGAATGCCCAATGACCCAGCAAGAAATGATGAATTACCGGGCGGACTTTCCCCTGCTGCGGCAGAGCAAGGTGGCCTACCTGGATAACGCCGCCACCAGCCAGCGCCCGGACTGCGTGCTGGACGCCCAGCGCAAATTTTACGAGACCCACAACGCCAACCCCCTGCGGGGTCTGTACCAACTGGGTATGGACGCTACGGAGGACTACGCCGCCGCCCGGGAGACGGTGCGCCGTTTTCTGAACGCCAAAAGCGACAGCGAGATCATCTTTACCCGCAACGCCACAGAGAGCCTGAACCTGGTGGCATACAGCTACGGCCTGCACCGAATCGGCCCGGAGGACGAGATCGTTGTAAGCATTGCGGAGCACCACTCCAATATGCTGCCCTGGCGAATGGTTGCCCGGCAAACCGGCGCCACCCTGCGCTATCTGGAATGCCGGCCGGACGGCAGCCTGCCTATGGCGGAGCTGGAAGCGAAGATCACAGACAAAACCGCTCTGGTGGCTGTGGCGCAGGTGTCCAATGTATTTGGCCGCACCAATCCTATGGAAGCCATCATTGACCTGGCCCACAAGCACGGCGCCGTGGTAGTGATGGACGCCGCTCAAAGCGCCCCCCACATGCCGATTGATGTGCAGGCGCTGGGCGTGGATTTTGTGGCCTTTTCCGGCCACAAGCTAATGGGCCCCATGGGCATCGGCGTGCTGTATGGCAAGGAAGAATTGTTAGAAGAAATGCCGCCTTTCTTATCCGGCGGCGAGATGATCGAATATGTAACAAGGGACAAGGTGACTTACGCCCCCCTGCCCCATAAATTTGAAGCCGGCACGGTGAACGCTGCCGGTGCGGTGGGTCTGGCCGCCGCCATTGACTACCTGACCGCCATTGGGTGGGACAAGCTGCACGCCCAGGAGGTAGCGCTGACGGATTTTGCCCTGCAAGGACTGCGTGCTATGCCGTATGTGCATGTGATCGGCGCGGAAAAAGCAGAGGATCACTGCGGCATTTTGACCTTTACCGTTGACGGCGTGCACCCCCACGACATCAGTGCCATTTTGGACGCGGCCGATGTGGCCATTCGTGCCGGGCACCATTGCGCCCAGCCGCTGATGCAGCACCTGGGCACACCGTCCACCGCCCGCGCCAGCCTGTTCTTCTACAATACAGAAGAAGAAGTGCAGCGGTTTTTAGACGCGGTGGCGTCCCTAAGGAGGCAAATGGGCTATGGAGAATAGAAATTTTTATAACCAGATCTTAACGGAGCACAACCTGCACCCGGAGCACAAGCACGATTTGGCAGACGCCAACTTGGTGCTGGAGGGGGTGAACCCCAGCTGCGGCGACGACATTGTGCTAAAGCTGAAAGTGGAGGACGGCGTGATCACCGACGGCGCTTTTGTAGGCGACGGCTGCGCCATCTCTCAGGCCTCGGCGGATATTATGCTGGACCTGATCATCGGCGAAAAGAAAGAGGACGCCCTGCACCTGGCAGAGCTGTTCCTAAAGATGATCAAAGACTCCATTACCGATGAGGAAATGGAGGAGCTGGACGAGGCGGCGGCGCTGCAAGATGTGGCCCACATGCCCGCCAGAGTCAAATGCGCCGTGCTGGGCTGGCACACCATGGAAGAAATGTTTGACCTGGACAAGCAGCAAGACGCAAAGCAGTAAATCCCAAAAACCGAGAACCGTCCCCTGCGCTATGGAAAAAACAGGGGACGGTTCCCTGTACCGCATAAAAAAAATCGGAGATAATCTATGAATGATGTTTTAATCCACACTATTATTGAGCATACGAAAGTGATGTTTTATAATTTCTCGATCACATTAAAGACATGTGATATGGATACGATCTTATGCAATATGCCAATATGGAAACATGTGTACCATACTTTGCATTCTTTGGATCAATGGTACATCAATCCTGAAGTATATACTGAACCGGATTTCCATGAACCAAATTTAAATAGTCTTGATGATTATGATAATCAAAAGGTATTATCACGAGAAGTGTTAATTGATTATTTTGAAACAATCAAAGAGAAAATAATGAAATATTTAAACTCGTTATGTGATGAGGATTTATATGAAAAACCCGATGGGTGTGAGTATAACAGATTATCGTTGATTCTGGGTCAATTTAGACACTTTCATTGCCATATGGGTAATATAAATGCAACAACTATCTACAATACAAACAAATGGCCTAAAGTGCTTGGTATGTATTGGTTAGATAAAATTGATGATTGTGAAGATATAAACGACTTATATGAATGACTTCATATATTAGAATCATACTGATACTCAATAAATTTTTTGTATGGTATCGTTATTTAACAAAATTTTTTGTGGGTTATTGGAATACATAATCAAATTTAATGTAGCAGATATTATATCTTCATAAGAAAAACTTGTTACAACTGATTTATCATCATTGAAACGAATATGTCCACTTATAGAAAATAATTTATCTGAATTTACTATGTAATCTTTATCATCCTGAAGTTAAACTTATTTTAGTGTTGCTATGTGAAAATCAAACGAAATATTGGAAGCAACAAGATATTGATGTGTATAATGATATTAGATTGAGAGCCGATAAGGTGAAGGTCCTTGCTGTGCATTACTATAACGGATGTATGCAAAAGAGAAACAGACACCTTGTTGATTGTAGTTCTGCTTGCATTTGCTTTCTGACAAAGCACGAAGGCGGCACGGCATACACTGTTGATTATGCAAAACAAAAGGGTCTTTATTTAGTAAATGTTGTTGAAGAAATTGAAGGATAGCCGAGTTTATTTCTCGACTATTCTTTTATTTTTTGTATATCAGTTTGTTGCGGTCAGGCTTTCAACTTGTTGAGATTTGGTTACTGCATATTGAGCCATTCTAATTCGGTTCTGCTCGAATACTTCATCTACCATATGCGTGTAGATTTTTGCGGTTACCGATATGTCAGAGTGTCCCATCCATTCTTTTGCTACATTGATTGGCACTCCGGCTGCCTGACAGTCGGTGCAGAAAGTGTGCCGCAGTAGGTATGGCTCGAAGTCAGGTGCTATGATTGAGTTCTTTACTTGGTTGCGATAAAGGTGAGCTCCGTTTGCTAAGTCCATTTCCTTTACGAAGTTTTTCCAGCTTTGATAGAAGGCATTGTCATCCATTCGTGTGTGCTTTTCGTACTTTACGAATACATATTCGTTGTTGAGTTCTTTTGCTTTATGTTCCTTTAATGCATCTAAAAGTACAGGCGAAATTGGTATCTTTCGTCCTGTTCCTGCTTCCGTTTTGGATTTGCCGACTGTCAGAATTGCGTTTTCAAAATCTATCCAATCCCACTTCATTCTTCGGATTTCTATCGGTCTAAGTCCGCAGCATAACATTGTAAGCACCATTGTTCCTGCATAGTGCTTTGGTATGGTTTCAAGTATCATTCGGCGTTCGTCATCAGTGATTGGTCTGTGCTTGTTCTCGTACACAGTCGGTAGAACAATGTCTTTTGCCACATTGGTTTTGATGAGTTCTTGCTTTTCAGCCTTTGTTAATATACGCCTTAATACCTTCTTTACCGACATTGTTCTTTATAATTTATAATTTCTAAATCAATTCTTTTCCAAAAATCGTATCCTTCACTAGTT
>ENA-UEPG01001229-UEPG01001229.1-human-gut-metagenome-genome-assembly--contig:-NODE-1229-length-20993-cov-4.140467_pt1 | contig 20993 bp, 18 predicted proteins | sample MGYA00242893_ERZ507902 | MGnify/ENA primary metagenome ERZ507902 (study PRJEB26167, sample SAMN06115491) | human gut metagenome | host: Homo sapiens | place: China:Gansu | collected 2015-04-23... | reverse complement strand
AATTATAAGAATTGGACTTTGAATGTAATATTCAATTATGTGTATGGTAATGATGTTTTCAACAGATCTTATCATGAATATACGCTGGGTGCAGGCTATGGAACTCTGAACATGTTCAATGATGAACTGAATCGTTGGAGTGTTAATAATACAAGTGGTTCCATACCGAGAGCTCATTCCAATAATCTGGATAGAATGTTGATATCCAGTAGAGTTATGCAGGATGGTTCTTACCTGCGTATGAAGAATGTGACATTGAACTATCAGTTCCCTCTGAAGTGGATTAACAAGGTGGGATTGAGTAATCTGAATCTTTATGTTTCAGGAGAGAATTTGCTGACATGGACAGGGTTTAAGGGAGCCGATCCGGAATCCGTAGGTACGGGTTATGATGAGACTTATCCGAACGCACGTTCTTTCACTTTGGGATTAAATGTTAGTTTTTAAGGTTGTACAAATAAAAATACGAAGTATGAAAAATATATATATATATGCATTGGCTGGAGTTTTAGCTTTATCTTCATGCGATGAGTTTTTAAGAGAGGAACCGGAAGATTTCATGTCTGCTGAATCTGAAGACGTAGATGAGGCATTGATTGAGGCAGAAATACAGGGAGCTTATAAGTCTACTTTGTGAGGCCAGAGGAAAAACGGTGGAAGTTAACTATTGGGCTGAACAAGGAGCGATAGACCGCTACAACACGTCATTGAATGCTGACAATTGGTTGACGAAATGGTTGTGGGACTCCGGTTATTTCGGTATATCACGTTCCAATACAGCAATTAATGCTGTACGTAACTATACAGGCAGTACGGAGGAATGGAGGCTTAGTAAAGAAGCTGAGGCGCGCTTTGTCCGTGCATTCGATTATTTTATGTTGGTACAGAACTTTGGTGGTGTTCCCTTGATTACTGAGGAAACGGTTCTTTCTGCCACTCCTAATTATCCACGGATTGATAAGGCTGAAATTTATAAATATATAATCCAGGACTTAGAATTTTGCGAATCACACCTAAAGACAGATTATCGTGCAGGACGACCTACGGTTGGTGCAGCCAAGGCTATGCTGATGAAAGTTTATATGTATGCACCGGAGTCTACCGGCATACGGAGTTATTCTGAAGCAAAACGCCTTTTTGAGGAAATAGAAGGTTTAGGCGTATATTCTTTGCAACCGTCTTATGCCGATTTATTTAAGCCGGAATTTGAAAATGGTGTGGAATCTGTTTATGAGTTTCAGTTTGAATATCCGGATGAGCAAAATCAATTTCAATATTTTTGTGGAAGCAGAGCTCTCGACCAGTTTACAGAGGGAGGTGGATTTGGTATATTTCTGCCGAGTGAGAGGTACTTGGGGTTGTTTGATGATACGGATGAACGGTTTGATGCCAGTGTCCGGACTAAGTTCTATGATAAGAATGGCAATTTGCTGACCTCGGCGGCCGATCCGGAATATATAGCTCCTCATTGCAAGAAATATGAAGATTATGATCGTGTAATGGATGCCGGAGCCAGCTCGAAAAATATCTATTTTATCCGCTATGCTGATCTAATCCTGTTATATGCAGAATGTCTTTTGGCGGAGAATGACTTGGCTGGTGCAAAGCAGCAAGTTATCCGTGTCCGTAATCGTGCAAAGGTTTCCACTCCGATTACAGCCTCAAATAATACAGAAATGCTCGACTTCATTTATGAGGAACGCATGCGTGAATTGGGGATGGAAGGTTGGAGAAGAATGGACTTGATACGTCGTGGAGCAGATTATTTTGCTGCGCAAGTTGATAAGTATAATCCGTTTGCGAAGGGAAATGTACAGCCATATCATGCTTTTTATCCAATTCCAACGAATGAAATTAATATGAATGACGGAATAGGGGCGGAAGATCAGAATGAAGGATATAAATGAAAAAAGTACAACTATGAATAAACTGTTGTTAGGATTGATTTTTACAATACTTTTGTGCGCAAGCTGTACCAATAGGGGGATGGTTGCTATAGATAATGGTATTGTAAAGCTGGAATTTGATTTGAAGCAGGGAACTTATAAAGGAATTGATGTGGAAACAGGACAGACCTGTATTTAAGATGCCTCTTGGCGCGTGAATGATTTTCTTTCTACGGATGCAGACTCCATCTATTATCAGATAGAGGCAATTCAGGATTCGTTGGGAAAAGGTCAATCTATACAGGTTGTTTCAGTAAAGAAAGGACAACCGGACTTGGTTTTTAATTTTAATTTGTATGATCAGGAACCCTTTGTCATAATGTATGGTGGTATCCGTAACGGAACCTCAGAAGGTATACAGATTAAAGAAATATCGCCGGTTGCAAACGCCCGTTTGTTTTACGGAGCGGATATCTCTAAAAATTTCAAGCTTATAGACGGTGAAGGTGGAGGTTGCCCGACTTATATTCGTGAAACTCCTTCTTTGTTGTCACAAAACAACATGATACTTCATTTCGGAACTGACGATGACTTTCATACTTTGGTGGGTGGAGGTGCTTCTTATGGAGAGTTTGCCAAGTATGCCTTAATAGGAGAAAAAGAACAAAGGAAGGCTGACTTGAAGGAACATCCGGTAGAAGACTTGCAGTTGGTTTCTTATATCGATGTAGGAGAAGAGGCTGTTGGCACGGACACTGTTCAGCCGTATATTACACTTTCTTCCGGTGCTCCTTATAAGTTTGAGGGAAACATAGCCTACAAAGAGGCAAGGACTGTAGTATGGGCGGACAGGGAAATAGGCGTTAAGCTGCATAATCTGGATAAAGATAAATCCTACATTGTAGGCTTGTCGTGGTGTGATGATGCGGACAGACGAAAACAGACGGTACATCTCAAATATGGTGATAAGGAGATAACTTGTATTGAAGATTGTCGGCTGCCTTCTTTGGCAAAAGGAGAGAATGCCCAAATCATTTATTTTGAGATTCCGGCAGCGGCCAATGAACTGGAACCGCAATTATTGGTGAAACAGGCTGGTGGTGATAATGTTGTGATCAGTGAAGTACTTATTTATGAAGGGAAACTTCCGGAAGAACGCTTGAATAAGCCTGAAACGGTTGAAATTCCTGCGGCTGATTTTACCAGGTGCACCCTGAATTTATATGCATCAGATGTTATAGGTAAACTTGTGGATGCAAAGTCAGGATATATGACGGAGAAGGACCGGTTCTACTTGGATTTTGTAACTGCCAATCCAATTTATTCTGCTGAAAAGTATGCGCAGACTTTACGGATCTTACAGCAAATAAATTTGAATTACTACTATTTTCCGACAATTTGTATGTGGTATGCCATGATGCCTATTTATGGTGGAAATATTGTCATGGGGACAAATGATACTGTTGGAGCCGTAGAAGAAATGAAACGTGTAAAATTGAGTGGATTCTTAAAATATACTACCATGGGTATTCGTCTTGTACCCGATTGTTATGATGAAAACAATGAGAATGGTTGGTGGGATGATGAGCACTGGCGTTTACGTGGGAGCGGACCGCAGGGAGAAAGTATGAAGTTGAAATCAGGTCATTACCGTGCCCCTTATGATACTTCCAGGAAATGGGCACAAGCTATTTTGGATTTGGGCGGCTTGCCATTTACCTACTTTCAAACGGCGGTTCGCTCGAAAGATTATGCGGAAGCTTATCCGGAACATATGCTTTTTAATGAATCTTTTCATGAGATTGATACATTCGACTGGCTGAATAAAAATTATACGACTTATGATTTTACTGACATCGGTTTCTTGGCACACATGCGTGATGTATATCACAATTTGAACGACGCAGGTATCGTCGGTATGATGTTTGATTATCCATATACGGGGTGGCCAGTGTATGGCGGGATGGATGACAAATATAGTACAGCAGCCGGTGCTTATCGTACGATTTTTAAATTGGCTTCAGAAGGGTTGGGCAATAAAGCATATATCCACGAACGTAATTTGAAGTATGGCTCTGATATTGCATTGGGGTATGTGGCTTCCCAGCGTACCTGGGGAGATACAGATGTCATTACTCCGGAGATGGTAGCTCGAAGTGGATTACGATGGTATAAAAACCGTGTTGTGGTAAATTATGATATGGATGCAAAGAACTTGTTGAAGGCACAACCGGCAGATTCGGAAGATGGAATAAATAAATTGTTGACTATGTCTTATGTGACGGCTTCCCGTTTGCTCTTGGCCAATAGTTTCGGTACATTGGATGCTGAGCACGTATATAAGCTGTCGCGTATTTATCCTTTCCATCAGTTTGCAAGGAGTGCCCGCCCTTTGGATGCTTTCACTACTGACTATCCAAGAGTTTATGGTATGAAGCTTACAGATAAATGGAGTTCGTTGACATTCTTCAATGAAGATGAAGAACATCCTCAAAAGATCAGCATTAAGCTTTCGGGGATAGAAGGACGTGGAGGAGCCGGTTTACATCCCGACAAGCAATATTATATTTATGATTTCTGGAATGATAAACTGATTGGAACTTTCGGTGGTAATGAAACCTTGGAACAAGAGTTGCGCAAAGGGGAGGCAAGACAAATGGCTGTTCGTGAAGTGGAAAGTAATCCGCAAGTTTTGTCTACAGACAGACATTTACTGCAAGGACTCCTGGAATTGTCCGAAGTTTTTTGGAATGAAGAAACGAAGGAATTGACCGGCTATGCTGAGCTGGTGGAGGGTGAATCGATGCATATTACCATAGCAACGAACGGTTGGCAACCCCAGCATTGCACTGTGGCTGATAATGAAGTGGCATGTTCTTTGGAAAACAATTCTGAGAATCTTGTAAAACTTGTTTTGAAGAGTACGCATGGAGGAAAAGTATCTTGGAAATTCTCTTTTAAGAAATAGTTTGTAGAATTTATAAAGTATCTGATAAATTAAAAATACGAAAAAATGAAATATACTGCAATTATATGGGGAGTATTGTTGTTCCTATGTTCTGCTTGTGAACAGAAAACAGAAGTAACTTCGCCCGATGGCAGGAACAAACTGATGTTGATGTTGGATGAATCCGGTTCATTATATTATCAGATTTTTTCCGGTGGGAATGAAATTGTTCGCAGCTCGCTGATGGGGGTGGTTGCGGAGAATGGTAAATATTGTTTTGACAGTGGATTGGTGTATGTGGATCAAACGGGACGGACTATCAATGAAACATATACTTTGCCCACGGGGAAACGCTCTGAATATGTGAATAAGTCAAATGAAAGAACGTTCGTCTATAAAAACGCCGCCGGGCAGTTATTGAAGGTCGTTTGCCGTGCTTATGATGACGGGGTTGCATTCCGTTACGAACTGGGCAATCAGGAGCCGGTAACCATTCGGCATGAACTGACAGAGTGTACTTTGTCGGATGAAACCCATACTTGGATGATGGACTGGATTAAGGATTATGAGAATTTCTACCCGGAACGTGTACTTGATACTATTACGAGACCTACAGAGTTTCTGTTTCCCGTCCTTACATTACAGGATAAGCAGTGGATGTTGATGACGGAAGCTGAAGTGTATTCCATGCCAGCCATGCACTTGTCAAAGGAGCCAAAATCTGCTACATTTCATTATGTGTATGCACCTGAAGATTCGGCATTTGTGGCTGAACCTTCTTTTAAGACTTCATGGAAGACTTTTATTATGGGCCAAAATATAGGTGATATTGTAGAATCCTCATTGGTTGAGAATCTGAATCCTTCTACAGATTTCTCTGATATGGATTGGATAAAGCCGGGAGTTGCGGCTTTCCCTTGGTGGGGGAATTATTTGGCAAACAGTTATATCGATACTCTAAAAATGTATGTTGACCTGGCAGCCGAGATGAAGTGGGAGTGGTTGGAATTTGATGTTTCACTAATCAATACTCCGTTCCATTCTTCAAGGGAATGGGAGGATGTGACCTGGATACCGGAATTGACTGCTTATGCAAGGGAGAAAAACATTCTTGTATATGGATGGGATGAGATAAATGTGTTGGACAATAAGGCGGGACGTGATTTTGTTTTCGACCGATATAAAGAAATGGGCTTGGATGGAATAAAGATTGATTATATCGATTCTGATTCAAAATATGCAATGATGTTCCGCGATACAGCTTGTGCTGAAGCTGCCAAACGTAAAATGATGGTGAGTTTTCATGGAGAGACTTTGCCGCGGGGACATCGCAGACGTTACCCTAATATCATGACTAATGAAGGAGTGCGAGGAGCTGAATATTATACCTTCAAGGGGGCCCAATCACCTGATAGCCGCCATAATTGTACTTTACCTTTTACACGTAATGTGGTTGGATCTATGGACTACACTCCCGTGACCTTTACTATCCGTGATGAGAATCCGCGTACAACAACGTATGCTCATGAGTTGGCTTTGGCATTTGCCTTTGAATCCGGATGGATTTGTATGGCAGACAGGCCGGCCGCCTATTTGAATTCTCCAGCTCGTCCTTTGCTTGAAAAGATTGAGGCAGCTTGGGATCAGATTCATTTCATAGACGGTTTTCCGGGCGAATATTTCTGTGTGGCTCGATGCAAAGCGGGGAAATGGTTTGTTGCGGGAATTAACGGCGGACAAAAACGTAGAATTAAGGTTCCCTTGTCTTTTCTGGATAAAGGTCAACATACCATAACCTTATATGCTGACAAGGAAGGGAATGAATTACATGATGTACGCATTGAAACTTTCCCGGAAATAAGTGAGAAAGAGGTGCTGGAAATAGATGTGTTGCCTCATGGAGGCTTTGTACTGGATATTGATTAAAAAAACAACCACATGATTTTGAGAAATTTATTCGTAACTTTCCTCGCATTTGTTGCGTGGGGGATTCAAACAAATGCTGGTGAAATACCACGAAAGGAATATCCACGTCCCCAGTTTGAGCGTAAGACATGGCTAAACTTAAATGGAGAATGGGACTATGCCTTTGATTTTACAAATATTGGGATGGAAAAGGAATTTCATAAAGCTACAACTTTCAGCGGTAAAATAACAGTTCCTTTTCCGCCGGAAAGTAAGTTGTCCGGGGTAGAACATAAAGATTTTATCAATCATATTTGGTATCATCGTATCATACGGAGACCGGAAGAATGGGCAGGCAAGAATGTAATACTGAACTTTGGGGCTGTCTATTTTAATTCAGAAATCTATATTGATGGAAAATTGGTTGGAAGACATTTCGGAGGTAGCTCTTCTTTTGGTTTCGATATTACTGGATATGTAGAGGATGGGTTAGAACACCATCTGGTGGTGCGTGCAAGCAGTGATCTAAGATCTATGATGCAAAGTGCCGGTAAGCAGAGTCTTTTGCTGAACTCTCATGGATGCCAATATACGCGTACTACCGGTATTTGGCAAACTGTATGGCTGGAGGCTGTGGCATCGGCAGGGTTACAGTCTGTTCATGCGCTAACGGATATTGACCAAAAACAGTTGGTTATTCACCCCCGTTTTCATCGTGACAGTTATAAGAACACATTGCGGATTGTTTTGCAAGAGAATAACAAGAAAATCGGAACAGTATGTGTCAAGGCTGCAAATAGTTCTGTGGCTGTATTTTCATTGAAGAATGTCAGGTTATGGTCACCGGAATCACCTTTTCTGTATGATGTCCTGTATCAAGTGTTGGATGAGAATGGAAAGGTGATAGATGAGGTGACTTCTTATGTGGGAATGCGGAAGGTCCATATTGAGGGAAATAAGATTTATCTTAATAATAAGCCTTATTATCAGCGTTTGGTACTTGATCAGGGATTTTATCCGGACGGTATCTGGACAGCGCCTTCGGATGAGGCCCTGAAAAGAGATATAGAAATCTCGATGGCTGCCGGTTTTAACGGTGCCCGTCTACATCAGAAGGCTTTTGAAGAACGTTTCTATTATTGGGCCGACAAACTGGGATATATCACTTGGGGGGAAGCACCAAGCTGGGGAATGGATGCAAACAGCATTGAGGTTGCACGTAACTTTCTGCAAGAATGGTCGGAGCTTGTTTTGCGCGACCGGAACCACCCGTCTTTATTGATTTGGACGCCGATGAATGAAGAGTGGTGGCCCGATCACATACAATATCCACGTTTCACAGCAGATTTGTATGATTTGACTAAGTCATTGGATCCCACTCGTCCGGTGAATGATGCCAGCGGAGGATGTCATATAAAAACAGATATATGGACGGTACATAGCTATGAACAAGATCCGGCTGCTTTGAAGGATGCCTTATATAAAGATGGAGTTTTCTTTCAGACACCTAATAATCCGCAAGGAGTGCCATCCGCCAATGTGGGATTTAATGGGCTTGGTGTAGATAGTCCCTATCCTTTTCCGAAATATGAGGGCGATATGCCCTATTTGATAGATGAAGTAGGTGGTATAAAATGGGTAGAGACGAAAGATAAAAGTAATACAGATAGTTCCTGGGGCTACAGTACACCTCCTGCAACTCAAGAAGAATTCCTGCAACGTCTTGAATCGCAGATAGATGCTATACTAAGTTTAAAGGAATATGTTTGGGGATATTGTTATACACAATTGACCGATGTAGAGCAGGAGCAGAACGGCATTTTCTTTTATGATCGCAGGTCCAAGTTTGATTTGAAACTTATTTCCCGTATCTTTTCTAAAACTCCCCGGGAATAAATTTTGCATTTTATTCTTATCAGTTATAAGGCAAAAAGATAAAAGTGGCAGCTGAGCATTTTATTGTGGAATAATAAGAAAGATGGGAAGAAGGTCGTATGAAAATCCCGCTTTGCTTTATTGTTTTTCTTCTTTTGCCTGTAGTAAAACTTCGTCCCACGGTTGCGGGCTCTATGGTTTCCAATTGGAGGCTGTGTAGCCCGCAATTGTGGGATATACAGTCCACAACTGGAAAACGAGGTTTTGCTACAGGCATAATGACATTAGTATTAAAGCTTTAGGGGAAAAAGGAAGGAGCATATCAAGTTTTACATCTACAGTTCAGCTTCCTATATAATGAGAGTATAGAGTTTAGCTCCTAACAAAATTATACGCTTTTAACTCCAGTAATGAATAGTTCAGGCTAAAAAGAGATATCTGCATGAATTCAAATAAAGTTTGTGCAATGCATCTTAAGGGCTTGTGGATTACGGAAATATAAGTTTGAAAGGATGAAAAAACTGGTGTAGGATGAAGCTTCCATACATCTTCCTACACCACTTTCTACACCATTTATCTATTTGATAATCAAATGAAAATAATGGCGGGTGTAGGGTGTAGGAGATATTGATATAAACTCAACAGTATGTGATTTCATTTCTATAATATATTTCAGGTTTTCATTTATGTATATCTCCTGAAAAATATTTTTAATAGAGGGGATAGGGAAAACACTTCTAAATGGAGTAGCTTTATTTGATTTTTGTGTTATTTTTGTCTCGTAATGTACAAAATCATTGCTAATACTATTATGAAAACTCTTTTTGCTTTTTTTCTACTACTTGTCACCTGTAATTCTGTTATGGGAACTATTCCGGCAATACCAGCGGATGTTCATAATCACCAACTTTACTATACCGCCCCTGCTACCATTTGGGAAGAAACACTTCCTTTGGGTAACGGTCGTCTCGGTATGATGCCTGACGGTGGCGTTGATCGTGAGCATATTGTGCTGAATGAAATCTCCCTGTGGAGTGGTATGGAAGCTGATTATGGTAATCCGGACGCTTCCCGAAGTCTCCCGGCTATTCAGCAACTTTTATTTGAAGGAAAGAATAAAGAAGCTCAAGAACTGATGTATAGCAGTTTTGTGCCTAAGAAGCCTGAATCCGGTGGAACTTATGGTAACTATCAGATGCTGGCTGACCTTAATATCGACTTCAGTTTTCCGCATAGAAGAAAAACTACTTCAGAAAATGATGCAGCTCCGGTTACTGATTACCGCCGTTGGCTCGATCTGCGTGATGCAGTTGCTTATACCTCATTCACGAAAGAAGGTATTGACTATCAACGTGAATATTTCACTTCACGCGATAAGGACGTTATGATCATACACCTGACTGCCAGTCGTCGCCGTGCCCTGTCCTTCTCTGCTCAACTTTCCCGTCCCAAACAAGGTGTGGTCTCTGTGCTTCCGGGTATTGGGAAGGAAGAAGTAACTTTGTTGTTGGAAGGTACTTTAGACAGTGGAAAGCCCGGACGGGAAGGTATGAAGTATCGTGTTGCCATGCGATTAATATCTAAAGGTGGTAAACAGAATATTTCTGCCGAGCGTGGTATCACCCTGACTCAGGGGAGGGAAGCATGGCTGGTGCTTTCTGCCACTACTTCTTATGCTGCTTCCGGTACTGATTTTTCAGGAAACCGTTATAAAGAAGTCTGTGATAGTTTGTTGAATGCCGCTACTCAACATGTGCAAATTAAAGAGTCCCACATAGCCTCCCATCGTACCTTTTATGATCGTGTATCTCTAACTCTTCCGTTTACGGAAGATGATGTATTACCCACTAATGAGCGCATTACTCGTTTCACGGAGCGCGAGTCTCCAGCTTTGGCCGCTCTCTATTACAATTATGGTCGTTATCTATTTATCAGCAGCACCCGTCCGGGTAGCTTGCCTCCTAATCTGCAAGGATTGTGGGCAAATGGAGTAGAAACGCCTTGGAATGGCGATTATCATACCAATATTAATATCCAGATGAATCACTGGCCACTTGAACAAGCCGGTCTTTCGGAACTTTACCAGCCTTTGACTGCGCTTATAGAACGTCTTATCCCCTCGGGAGAAGAGACTGCCCGTACTTTTTACGGTACTCATGCTCAAGGTTGGGTGCTTCACATGATGACGAATATCTGGAACTATACCGCTCCCGGTGAACATCCCTCCTGGGGGGCTACCAATACCGGTGGTGCCTGGCTTTGTGCTCATCTTTGGGAGCATTATCAATATACTCAGGATATTGAGTTTCTGAAACGAATTTATCCTGTGCTGAAAGGTGCTTCTGAGTTCTTTTACTCTACAATGGTGCGGGAACCTAAACATGGTTGGCTTGTAACAGCCCCTACTTCTTCTCCTGAAAATGCTTTTTTTGTCGGCAATGATCCGACTCCCGTCAGTGTATGCATGGGGCCTACGATGGATGTTCAATTACTGACTGAGCTATATACCAATGTAATTGAAGCAACTTCCATACTGGAATGTGATGCTGACTATGCCGCGAAGTTGCGGGAGGCATTAGATAAGTTCCCACCTATGCAGATCAGTAAAGGAGGATATCTGCAAGAATGGTTGGAAGATTATAAAGAGCAAGATGTACACCACCGCCATGTCTCCCATCTGTATGGTTTGCATCCGGGTAATCTGATTTCTCCTGATGCTACTCCTGAACTTGCCAATGCCTGTCGTGAGACGCTAAACCGTCGGGGTGATGGAGGAACCGGTTGGAGTCGTGCCTGGAAGGTAAATTTCTGGGCTCGCCTCGGTGATGGGGATCGTGCCTGGACACTGTTCAAGAGCCTTCTTTATCCGGCTGTTGATCCTCAGACAAAGCGTCATGGCAGCGGAACGTTTCCTAATTTGTTCTGTTCGCATCCCCCTTTCCAGATTGATGGGAATTATGGGGGAACCGCAGGAGTTGGCGAGATGTTGTTGCAAAGTCATGAGGGTTTTATTCATCTGCTTCCTGCTTTGCCGAAAAGCTGGCATACTGGTAACTTTCATGGAATGAAGGCCCATGGCGGGATCTCCGTTGATTTGGAGTGGAAAGATGGAAAGGCTGTGAAGGCTATACTTACGGCAACTATACCGGGAATATTTCATGTGAAAATGCCGGAAGGTGTCATTCGGGCAAAGGCGATTATAGACGGGCAAAGTAATAACTACACAGGTAAAACGATTTCTTTGTCATTGCCTGAAAAGACTACTTGTATGTTGCTATTTGAGTAAGTAGAAAGGGTAGTAGAAGCCATAAGGTAAGAATAAAATATTGTTCTGAGATTTGTTTACCCTATTAAAATACTTTACTTTTGCGAGATATGTTAAGATATACACGTATTTGTTTGTTTAGCTTTGGTAATAATATAAACTTCATAAAATTGATAAAAGAGCATGGAAACTGTACAAAAGAATTTGATATCTCTTGAACCTGTTGCATTAGATGATGGAAAAGAATTATTTGGTAATTTTATATTGCCTGATGAGAAGGTGTGCTTTACGTTTAAAGGGATTAGAGATAGAGCTGTGATAACCAATAAAAGAATCATTTTTATAGATGTTCAAGGAATTACGGGAAAAAAGAAAGAGCTTCTTTTTATTCCGTTTTCTAAAATAACGGCATTTTCTATTGAAACAGCCGGGACGTTAGATGCTAATGCAGAATTGAAAATATGGGCATCTGGTGTTGGAGGCTTAAAACTTAATTTTACTCCTAAAACTGATATTTTTGAAATAGGACAATTTATAGGTCAGTTTATAATATAAGTGATATTATGAATGATTGTTTTTCTCTATTTCTTGATGTAGCCGATCTACTTTAGTATGAAGAACAGAATTACTTTATTTCTCCTTGTGCTCTGCCTGTTGATACCTGCAACGACCAGTGCACAGATTCGCGAACTGGAACGTTCGATACCCGAAGTGGAAGGTGTCCCTTCCGGAGCACTTATTGCTTTGATGGACTCTCTGATGGGCTTGCCTAAAACGGACATACATAGTGTGATGGTACTACGTCATGGAAAGGTAATCGCGGAGATTTATCCTGAACCTTTCGCTCCGGAATATCGGCATACCGTATATTCTTGCTCCAAGACCTTCGTTGGTGCCGCTGTAGGCCTTGCTATTTCTGAAAATCGTTTGCGGCTGACAGATCGGGTGGCTTCTTTTTTCCCCGACCAACTTCCGGATACTATTTCTGCAAATCTTGCCGATATGACCGTCCGCAACCTGCTGAATATGACTTCCGGCGTCACTCCTGACTGGAATATGCGTAATGGTCGTACAGACTGGATCAGAGGGTATCTGGGAAAAACGATAAAAGTTCCCGGCAAACATTTCGATTATGACTCCATGAGCTCGTATATTCTTTCCGCTATTGTGCAGAAAGTGACGGGAATGAAAGTATTGGATTACCTGCGGCTGAAACTGTTCAAACCGATGCATATCACCGATATATCCTGGGAAGTAAGCCCTGAAGGAATCAATACCGGAGGTTGGGGTGTGTATTTGCAGAGTGAATCGTTGGCTAAGTTCGGACAGCTGTTACTGAATCGTGGAGTATGGGAAGGCAAGCAGTTGCTTCCGGCAGAGTGGGTGGACAGGATGATGACTAAACAGTCGGATACTGGTAGTTTTGGCTACGGTTATGGATATCAGATGTGGCTTTGTGAATATCCGGGTGCTGTCCGCATAGACGGTGCCCTGGGACAATATGCGCTTCTCATACCGGACAAAGATATGGTAGTGGTCATCACTGAATGTACTTTGATAGATGGAGCTACACAGCGCCGTTTGGTGTGGAATCGTCTGTTGCCTGCTGTCGGCGATGATACCTTGATACCGGGAAAGGATTATAAACGCTTGTTGAAAAAGCAATCTTCTTATCAGTTGCCTTTTGTACCGGGAAAAGCGAGTTCATCTCTTGCCCGTGATTATGCAGGAAAAAGTATAGTTCTCGAACCGAACAAGTTCGACTGGCAATCTCTGGATCTCCAGTTCAAGCAGAAGGAAGTAATCATGACCGTAACAGAGACTGACGGTACAAAATATAATCTCTCATTCGGTTATAAGCAATGGAAAAAAACTTCAACCGATGTCCATCCTCCCTATTCGATAGAAGCGAAAGGACGTTTTAATGGAATAGAGGGGCCGTTTTATGTAGCGGGCAGTTATGCCTGGCCATCGGCTGCGATGTTGGAACTTAAAGCACATTATGTTAACTGGATTACAGCTCTCAATATTACTTTCCGCTTTGACGGGGAGAATGTGCAGTTGACGGTTAAGGAGAACTACTCGTCGGAACCGAAAGTTATCAAAGGAAAGGTATGCGACTAAGCGGAGTGTTACTTATCTTTGTGCCCAATAAAAGAATTTATATGTTATGAACCGTATCACACTGACCCTGAAACGCCCTTTTATCTGGTTGAGCCGTTTTCGCCATCGTTGCGGCTATGGGGTACATTCGCCTTTTGCTTTCAATCTGATTACGCAGGTGATTTACGAATCTACTCCTTATTATAAATATAAAGATCTGGCAGTAGAGCAGAAAAAACTGGCCCCACAGAAAGACAACTATTGGAAGTATGAATCGAAGAAAGTGAAACGCCTCTTGTTCCGGTTGGTAAATTACATCCAGCCGGACACGATAGTGGATGTCGGCAGGCTTGCCGCTTCGTCTCTCTATCTGAAAGCAGGAAAGGAGGGAGCGGACTATACAGCGGCATCCGAACTTTCCGAATTATTTCTGGAAGCCGGCGTACCCGTAGGTTTCCTTTATCTGCATGATTATCGTCACCCGGAATTTATGGAAGAAGTATTCCGTATCTGTGTAGCACGTACCTGTGGAAAGTCGGTTTTCGTCATCGAAGGAATCCGCTATACTTCGCAAATGAAAGCGCTTTGGAAACGTATGCAACAAGATGAGCATGTGGGTATTACGTTCGACCTTTATGACCTTGGAATTCTCTTCTTCGATAAAACTAAGATAAAACAGAACTATATTGTCAACTTTTGATTATCTTTAGGCGTTTCAATAGTGATTAACAGTTAGTGATTGGTGATTAGCGTCACTTACTAACTGCTAAACACTAATTACTAAACACCAATCACTTATGAAGATATATACCAAAACCGGTGATAAAGGTACTACCTCATTAGTAGGTGGTACACGGGTACCGAAAACCCATGTCCGTCTGGAAGCATACGGTACAGTGGACGAGTTGAATGCTAATTTGGGAGTGCTTGTCACTTACCTGCCGGATGAAGCGGATCAGGTACTTGTCCGTCATATTCAGGACCGTCTTTTCGCAGTAGGTTCCAATTTGGCTACCGATCTTGAAAAGACAGAATTGAAGTGTGCCAGTGTTATTCACCCCGAAGAAATAGAACGAATTGAACGGGAGATAGATCGTTTGGATAATCTGCTGCCTCCATTGCATGCGTTTATATTGCCCGGCGGTAGTCGTGGAGCATCTGTTTGTCATGTTTGCCGCACGGTCTGCCGCAGGGCGGAACGTCGTATTCTGGCCTTGGCTGAACAATGCGAAGTTGCTCCCGAATTGCTTGCTTATGTGAACCGTTTGTCCGATTATTTGTTTGTCTTGTCACGGAAAATCAACTGGGATGAGAAAAAAGATGAAATATTTTGGGATAATAGTTGTAAGTGAGAGATTTTATTATACTTTTGCCGAAAAATAGAAAGTAGGACTTAATATTCACAATTTTAATACTTAGGACTTATGTATTGGACATTGGAATTAGCATCTAAACTGGAAGATGCTCCCTGGCCGGCAACCAAGGACGAATTAATAGATTATGCCATTCGTTCGGGCGCTCCGCTCGAAGTGATTGAAAATTTGCAGGAAATGGAAGATGAAGGCGATATTTATGAAAGTATTGAAGATATATGGCCCGATTATCCCAGCAAAGAGGATTTCTTCTTTAACGAAGAGGAGTATTAGCATGCTTTTTGAACCTTGCTCCGGTTGGAGAAATACAAGGTAGTTAACACATAGAAAGAGGTAGTCCGTTAGATCTGTTTATAACAGGTTAGGAGGACTGCCTCTTTTTTATATTATTCCATTTATGACTGAAACACGAGAAAAAACGGTATGCCGCCTGCCGGAACTAAAAGAACGGCACTTACCCGGAGATTGCCGGGAAGCGGTATACACGCTTTTAAAAGAGACTTACGGTTACGAACAATTTCGTGATCTGGAAGTGTACGACGATTTGTTCAAGGGGAAGGACACGCTTCAAATTTCACAGGGACAATTGATAGAAAGTGTTATTGTCGAAGCAGAGAAAGCCCGGAATGGAGGAGAAGATGTGGATAACATCTTGCTTACAGCACCTACCGGTGCGGGAAAATCCTTGTTGTTCCAGTTGCCTGCTATCTATCTGGGTAATGAATACGGGATGCTTACCATTGTCGTATCTCCCTTGAAAGCATTGATTGTAGACCAGGTGGAAGGCTTGCAGGAATTGGGGTACATGCGTGTGGCGTATGCCTCTTCCGATTTGTCGCCCGAACAGAAGAACGAAGTGTACAGGCAGGTGCGTGAAAGTGAGGTGGATCTATTCTATCTTTCACCGGAGTTGTTGCTCTCGTATGATATCAAGCACTTTGCTGGTGAACGGCGTATCGGTCTGGTCGTAGTGGACGAAGCCCATACGGTAACTACATGGGGCAAGGAATTTCGTGTGGATTATTGGTTTCTGGGGCGCTATCTGCAAGGTTTGAAGAAAAGCCTTGGATATGCATTCCCACTTTTTGCACTGACGGCTACGGCTGTATGGAATCCGAAAGGAGGGAATGACATGGTGTTCGAAACCATTCGTTCATTGCAAATGGAGCCATGTGTGCTTTATGCAGGTACAGTGAAACGCCGGAACATCGGCTTTGATATCCGGCAGATGGAGATAGAGGAAGGAGAAACCTATGATAAAGCCAAACAGCGTGTTGTGGCTGACCGTGTAGAGGATTTCCTCGACGGGCATAAGACTATTCTTTATTATCCTTTTGCAGGTGGTATCGACATGCGTCTGAAAACGTGGGTGAAATCGACGGATTGGCACTTGGTCGCCTCCTACTATGGTAAGAAGGACAAAGAACAAAAAGCAGCTATTGTACAGGAGTTCAAAGAAGGCGAGAAGCGAATGATTGTGGCTACAAAGGCATTCGGCATGGGGGTGGATATCAGTGATATCGACCGGGTGTATCATGTGGCGCCTTCCAGCACATTTGTGGACTATATACAGGAGATCGGACGTGCAGCCCGTGATACGGATATTCATGGAATCTCGGCGACGGATTATCATGAAAGGGATTTCTATTATATGAAGCGCCTGCACATGGCGGGCAATATAGCACAGGAACAGTTGTCGCTGATTTTGAAGAAGCTGATGGAAGTGTACCGGATGAAAGGCGAAAAACAGGAAATGCTGGTGTCTTTGTCCGACTTTGAGTTTGTGGTGAAATTGCCAAGAATGAAGAACAAGCTGGAATATGAAGCGGAACTTGGACAATTGATTAAGACTGCTCTGCTATGGTTGGAAGATGATTTGAGCCATCGTTATGGAAAGAAATTGCTGGAAGTAAGTCCGCAAAACCTGCTGACGGAAGGATATATTCAGGATAAGACTGGTGATGTTTTTATTCATGAGTTCAAGGATTATCTTACGAAGGTGAAGGGCACGGAAGATGTGTATACGGCACGTTTGGAGAAACTGTGGGAAGAACGTTTCGCAGAGTTGGGATATAGAGAATTTAAACAGAAATTGAATGGTGGTACGTTGTGGGAAGGTTCCCGTGCAGTATCTGTGGGTAAGCATGAAGTATTGCTGAAAGAAGATGCAGCCGTAATTCGCCAACGAATGGATGGACTGTTCTATAGTTTGAAGACTTTGCTTGTTGATAAGTTGCGGAAGACTAAGGGGCGTTTTGATGAAGAAGAATTGCGTGCGATATTTGCCGAGCATGGTATGGATGTGCCGTCAGCGAAACGTTTCATTGGTTCACTGCTGGAGTCACGTACGGAAGAAGGGCGTAGTGTGAGCTATATCAGTAGTGTGAAGAAGAAAGACTCCAATGAACTTTCTTTCACGGTGACGAAAGGATTTGACTTGTTGCTGTCGCGCTATCAGAAACTCTTTAGCCAGCGTATTGTGGGTAAAAAAGGTGACCGGTTATTGTTCTATAGCACTCCGTTCTCTGATTTGAATATGCTGCTTAATCTCCTTTCCATGCTCGATTGTCTTTCATTCAGTGTAGAAGGTGGCGGTACGCCTTGTGTGCAGGTGTGTTTCGATGACCCTGAGAGCTTACAGCAGATTGCGTCCTCCGATGAATATCATAATCTGATACTTGAGAATAATGAGCAGATATTTCAGGAGCAGATCGAACTGTTCTCTTTCTTCTTCGGAACGGATGGAATGGATGATACGAAACGCTGGGATTTTATTGAAGACTACTTTACCGGAATGGGGGTAGAGGAGCTGAAGGCGAAGTATGCTGCTCCACTATAAAACCAATTCTTTGAATAATCTTTCTAACGTCCTGTCCAGATCGTCGGAGAAACCGGCATGCGGACGGGACGTTTGAATACAGGAACTTCTCACGGCAGTCAGCCAGCGGAAACGTTCCGGTACATCAAGTTGGGCGATGGGGCCGCCGTCTTTGGCTCCCGAACATATTTTATTAAATACATCCAAATGGGCAAATACCAATTCCCGGTCTACTTCGGAAACATATAGTTTCAGTTTGTCCTCGTTTACCTGACAAACGGACTTGATGTAACCTGCCCTTTTCGAGAAAAGGATTACTCCCACATTGAAGAACTCCTCACGTTCTACTTTGGGAACCAGGCGAATAACTGCGTATTCATATAAGTGCTTTCCTTGCATTCTGTGCTTCTTTTATAAATATTTCGGAATGGGCCAGTCTTTCGGTCAGAAAGCGGGTATAGATATCTCTGATTTCTTCGGGCGTTTCATGGGTATCTTCCCAGTGCAGCCAGTCGTCAGGAATAAGTGCGACGATCTGCTGTATCTTTTCATCGGTCAGCATGGGACGAAGGAGGGTATCGGCTTCTTCAAGTCGGGATGCTTCGGGTAGCAGCACGTGATTTTTGATATAGGTGAACGGACTTACCGCATGTTTCTCCCAGTTTTCCCATGAATGGTGAAAGTAAAGAGAAGCACCGTGGTCTATCAGCCAAAGTTCCTTGTGCCACATCAACATGTTGGTGTTGCGAAAAGTACGGTCTATATTGGTCAGGTAGGCATCCAGCCAGACAATACGTGAGGCAAGTTCCGGATCTACCTTGGTCGCTACAGGATCGAATGTCAGGGCACCCGAAAGGAAGTGTAACCCCAGGTTCAGTCCGCGGCTACCTTGCAATAAGTCTTGTATCTCTTCGTCTCCTTCGGTCCGTCCGAATGCTTCATCGAGGTTCAGGAACACCAGCTCCGGCACTCTGAATCCAAGTATATGCGCAACCTCTCCACCAATTAATTCGGATATTAATGCCTTTGTTCCATGCCCGGCACCACGAAACTTTACGACGTATTTGAATTCGTCATCAGCTTCCGCCAGTGCTGGCAGTGAACCGCCTTCGCGTAAAGGAGTGATGTAACGGGTCAGATTGACTGTTCGCAACTCTATCATGATTGTCCTTTCAGAAAATAGTTAGGCCGTCCGGCTCTTTTGAGGGGATGACTGTTGCAAAGATAGTGAATATTCACGATTGCCCAAGGCTGGTTTCCAGAAACTGTTGCAGAATGCGGGCATGATTACGGACAGGTTCTTTGGAGGCATATAGCAAAGTAACTGTTTTATAGGGTTTGATTGATGCCAGAAAGTTCCGTGTGGCTTCAGATGTTTCCAGTTCTTTCCGATACATATCTGAGAAAGCCTCCCAATGTCCTGCCGTATCTTCATGAAACCATTTCCTGAGTTCAGGGGAAGGCGTGATGTCTTTTTCCCAGACATCATATTTCAAATACTCTTTTTTCATCCCCCGAGGCCATAGGCGATCTACCAAAACGCGATATCCATCTGTATCGGCAGGTTCTTCATATACCCGCTTAATTTTTATCTGAGTCATAAATTGATACTTAATATTATACTGAATGAACCAACAAATAAAGAAATGGTTCATCCTGCATGGAGACTACGCCTCGCCTGCATGCAATAAAAACAAAGCTATATGCGTTTCAATACAAAAACATAACACACTGATAATCAACAAATATCAAAATGTACACTTTTGTCATACAAGAGTGTACACTTATATATAGCAAGAATGTACATTCTTGTATGACAAAAGTGTACATTCTTATTATTCATCACAAATTGAGCTTATTTCTGCGACTTCACATTGTTGTTGCCACGTTGCATATTACCCTTCTTTGCTTCCGCCCGTTGTCCCTGTTTTTGTCCTTGGCGTTTTTTCCATTCTTTCTGAAATTTATGTGCATTCCCTTTCTCTAATTGATAAATCTTCATTATCTGTTTAGGAGAAAGTATCTTACGAAATTCATTATAATACTTCTCACGTATATCCAGCAATTTACGGCTCTGTGTAAAACGATCTTTAATCGCTTTTTCTAATTCCGCATCCGTAGGTATAGCCTTAGGAGCCGGCTGTGTAGCAGCTGCATCCTTCACTCTGGGTTTGCGGGCATTCTCCATACGTACCTCACTCAACTCCTTCAGATATTTCTGATACACAGGAACGAATTTAGCAGCAGTAGCATCATCGAGCATCAACGCCTTCACTACCTGATTACATTGCATGGCCTGAATCTGTTCTCCATCGGGACGTTTTTTCTCTTGTGCAAAAGCGGACTGGTTACACATAGCAACATCAGCCAAAATCATAATAATAATCCTTGTTTTCATCATTTGTTATCCTTCTTTTTTAATTATCTATTAAAATAAAAATATATCAGTTTCCGAAAGTTCGGCAAGTTCCTGTAGTTCTTCATCCGACAGATTCTCTATAAAATGATCCATCGCATCCGAGTTAGCAGACTCCGTTTCAGCCATCAGCACAAGAGTCGGTGATGCAGTAGGTACCTCACCCCCCCCGGTTCCAGTGGCATGAATAACAATCCGGCCAATAGCGCAGCGGCAGCCAATACAGTCGGAATTATAATGTGCAACCGATTCTTCACACGGCGTTCCTCTCCACACGTATGCTTTAGTATCCTACGCCGGTTGTCTTCAAAGAAAGATTCAGGCGTTTTATAAGGCATCCGCTTCCCAATGTCATCAAAATCAAAATCTCTGTTCATAACTCTAACTATTTACAATGTATTCCTT
>ENA-UEPG01001218-UEPG01001218.1-human-gut-metagenome-genome-assembly--contig:-NODE-1218-length-21123-cov-3.856457_pt1 | contig 21123 bp, 15 predicted proteins | sample MGYA00242893_ERZ507902 | MGnify/ENA primary metagenome ERZ507902 (study PRJEB26167, sample SAMN06115491) | human gut metagenome | host: Homo sapiens | place: China:Gansu | collected 2015-04-23... | reverse complement strand
CGAATCGACAGCCGTAAAAAAGCCATGAAGGGCGACAAGACTATGGCGCCGGAGGTGGCGTTTCTGGAGCGACTGGCCGCGGAGATGGAAGAAGGCAAAACCGCCCGCAGCGTGGAGATCAGTGAGGATGAACAAGAGTACCTGAAAGAAGTATCCCTCCTGACCATCAAGCCGGTGATCTATGCCTGCAATATGGGCGAGGACGACTTTAACGCCGGGATTGAGAGCAATCCGTTCTACAAAGCGGTGGAGGAGATCGCTGCCGCAGAGGGTGCGGAAACACTGCCCATTTGCGCAGAAATGGAAGCAGAGATCGCCCAACTGGACGAGGACGAAAAGGCCATGTTCCTTAGTGATATGGGGCTGGAAAAAAGCGGGCTGGATCGGCTGATCAAGAAGAGTTATTCCCTTTTGGGTCTGATTTCCTACCTGACAGCCGGTAAGCCGGAAGTGCGTGCCTGGACCATCAAAAAAGGTACCAAGGCGCCCCAGGCTGCCGGCAAGATCCACACAGATTTTGAGCGGGGCTTTATTCGCGCCGAGGTGGTTTCCTTTGACGATCTGGTGGCCTGCGGCGGTATGACGGCTGCCAAAGAGAAAGGCTTGGTCCGCAGTGAGGGCAAGGACTATGTGATGCAGGACGGCGATGTAGTGCTGTTCCGCTTTAATGTATAATCGTTTTGATAATTAATCACCATTTTATGTGTTTTGCATATTATTATCCAAGTTAAATAATAATTTTTTCTTGCAGAATGAAAAATTGTTGACTATGACCAATAACCGTTGTATAATCAATCATAAGGCAGGAAAATTATGTCAGCAACAAAAAGAACAGATATTGAATCGCTGGTTTCCGCTGCTCAAGGCGGCAGCGGAGAAGCCATAAATGCACTGGTTCACGCCATGCGCCCCACTGTGGAGATGATTGCCATGAAGTACATTCACTCTCCACTGGAGAAGGACGATCTGGTCCAGGAGGGCATGATCGGTCTGCTGGCCGCCCTGCGTGCATACCAACCGAAACGAGGCGCCGCGTTTCGCACTTTTGCCGGTACTTGTATTGAAAATGCAATACAAACCGCGCTGCGAAAATTCAGTCGGCGCAAAGATGTTCCGGCGGATAATATGGTTCCCTTGGAGGACTATCTGGATCATGCCGGTACAGCCGTCAGCGCGGAGGACGATTTTTTGGCGGCAGAGAGTGTGGCGCGCCTGAGCCGCGCGCTGGAGCAACAGTTGTCCCCCATGGAAAATGAGGTGTTGCGCCTGCACATCAGCGGTTTTCGATATGCGGATATTGCCACCCGACTGAACAAAAGCCCAAAGGCGGTAGACAACGCATTACAGCGTATTCGTAAGAAGTTGACGCTTCTTTTTGAATAAATCTTATGAGAGGTAGTTAAGGTCCAATGTACGAAGACAAAACATTAGTCTGCAAGGATTGTGGGAACGAATTCGTCTTTACAGCCGGTGAACAGGAGTTCTATGCTGAAAAGGGATTTGTCAATGAGCCCCAGCGCTGCAAAGCTTGCCGTAGCGCAAGAAAAGCCGCCGCTCGCGGTCCCCGCGAAATGCACGACGCTGTTTGCGCCAACTGCGGCGCAGCCTGCAAGGTTCCCTTTGAGCCGCGGGAAGACCGTCCGGTTTATTGCAGCGAGTGCTTTGCGAACATGAAAGCAGAGTAACCGGTTATTGATATAAATCTACAAATAGCATCTATTTCAATAGCAAAAAAGAACAGCTATCCGCAAGGGTAACTGTTCTTTTTCTTTTGCACTATTTATTCTTTGCCGTTCCAGCAGTAGGTGCAAAGCTGATCCGCAGGAATACCTACGGAAGCGATCATATCGTCCAGTCGATGATAGCGCAAGCTGGTAAAGTGCAGCTTTTCGCCGATTTTTTCCACCATGGCGGCGTATTTTTCACTGTCCGGGTCGGCATATTCTGCCAGCACTTCCTTTGTGGGATCGCCGCCCTCCAGTTCCTGGATCACACGACGAGTGATCAGTTCCATCTCTGAGGTGGAACGGGAAAAGTTCAGGTACTTACAACCAAACAGTAACGGCGGGCACGCCGGCCGGATATGCACTTCTTTTGCGCCGCTGGCGTACAAAAACTCCGTGGTCTCCCGCAGCTGGGTGCCGCGAACAATGGAGTCATCAATAAGCAGCAGGCTCTTGCCCTCAATCAAATCGTGCACCGGAATCAACTTCATCTTAGCGATCAGGTTGCGCTTGGTCTGGTTGGGTGGCATAAAAGAGCGGGGCCAGGTAGGCGTGTACTTAACAAATGGACGAGAAAACGGAATGCCGGAGGCGTTGGCATAGCCGATGGCGTGGGCAATGCCGGAGTCCGGCACACCAGCCACAATGTCCGGCTTGGCGTTGTCTCGGCCTGCCAGCAGCTCGCCGCAGTGGTAACGCATTTTTTCCACGCTGATCCCTTGATAGGACGAGGACGGATAACCGTAATACACCCACAGAAAGGTGCAAATCTTCATTTTTTTGCCCGGTGCAACCAACTGCTGCACACCGTCCGGCGTTAGCACCACGATCTCGCCGGGGCCAAGTTCTTTGTCATCGGTGTAACCCAAATTCAAATAAGCAAAGCTTTCAAAGCTGGCACAGTGACCGTCCGGCTTTTTGCCCAGCACAATGGGCGTGCGCCCCAGCTTGTCCCGGGCAGCATACACCCCTTTGGGGGTCAAAAGCAGCATACTCATAGAGCCGTCGATCACATCTTGCGCGTAACGAATACCCTCTACAAAATTCTCTTTTTGGTCGATCAGCGCTGCCACCAGTTCCGTGGGATTGATCTCGCCATTGTGCATTTCAAAGAAATGAGCGTTCGTCCCGATAATCTCATCCACAATAGCGTCTGCATTATTGATCTTTCCTACCGTTGTAATGGCAAAGGTGCCGTGGTGGGAACGCACCAGTATGGGCTGCGCCTCAAAATCGGAAATGCAGCCGATGCCCATGGTGCCGTGCATCTCCTGGGACTCCTTGGTGAACTTCGTACGAAACGGCGCATTTTCAATATTATGTATGGCTTTGTCAAAACCGGTTTCTGGGTCATACACCGCCATTCCCGCCCGGCGTGTGCCCAGGTGGGAATGGTAGTCCACCCCGAAAAACAAATCAAATACGCAATCTTCTTTGGATACTGCGGCAAAATATCCGCCCATTACTCCACATCCTCTCCTTGGAATGTGCCTATTATAACAGATGATTCGCAAAATAGAAAGAAAAATTGCAATATTTTTATAAAATTAAGGGCAACGGTTATACCGACGGCCTTGTGGCGAAAAATTGCAGCCGATTTACAAACAGGCAGCAGAGTGACCACCAAAACCAGCGCTGATAAAACACAAAGTAATTTCTTCATCATTTTCTCCCAAGAATTCATTTGGTTTCATCTTAGCCCAGTCCGTTTCGTACAGCAACAAAAATACTAAATTTAGGCAATAAAAAAAGCCCGGTGCGCCTAGGCACACCGAGCCCCCGCAGTTAAACCACGGTCAGAGATACATCGTCCAAAATTACGCTGTCATCCGTGCCGCCGGTAGTTTCCAGATAGACCGTCACTGTGGTCACATTCTCCGGCACCACCGTACTGATTACCTGATAATAACCAAAATTCGGCGCCGTCTTAACCATATCCTGAGAACGCACCGACACATCAGCTGCATTTGATTCGCCGCCGGCTGCGTCTGTAAAGATGATCCTGCCAGTCACTGCCGGTTGATCCCCTACCCCTTGGGCATAAAAGGAAAGCCGGTAATAGCTGCCTGGGGCAGCTGCGAGCGTCTGGCGCATTTGCGCACCTGATGCCAGTTGCACCGCTGATAAACCGCTGTGCACCTGACCGGCGCCGGTGGCTTGCCCAGCCAAAGCATCGTTGTTCATGGTCCAGCCGGTGGGGACAGTATTGGTGAACTGCTCCATAGTGCCATTGGTCACCAATTCGCCGGGCAGGACCGTTCCGGCTGCGCCGGTGGCACCCGTAGGTCCGGTAGGACCTGTTGCGCCGGTAGCACCTGTTGCACCGGTAGGTCCTGTTACGCCTGCTGTACCGGCAGGGCCTGTTGCACCCGCTGTACCGGCAGGGCCTGTTGCGCCGGTAGCACCTGTTGCACCCGCTGTACCGGCAGGGCCTGTTGCGCCGGTGGCACCCGTAGCACCGGTAGGTCCGGTTGCGCCGGTAGGTCCGGTTGCGCCTGCAAAACCAGCAGCTCCGGTTGCACCAGTTGGACCGGTGGGACCCATTTGTCCGTTGCTACCCGGTGCGCCGGTGGGACCGGTGGGACCCATTTGGCCGTTGCTGCCGGCCGCACCGGTAGCGCCCGTAGGACCCATAGGACCGGTAGGGCCGGTAGCGCCAACACCCGGACCTGTGGGGCCGGTGGGACCGGTAGGCCCTGTTGGACCGGTAGGCCCAACAACGGTGGGACAGCAGGAACAGGCAGGCTTGCAGCAAGCGTCGCAGCAAGGTTGGTTTTTATAAATCGTTGTATTCATCGGTTTTGCTCCTTATCCTCTCCAATAGACGGCAGGTTGGCAGGGTGCTGCAATGCGGCAAAATAGGCTGCGTTCTGCTGCACGGCGGCATCATCGGGTCGGTACGCTGCGGCTTGGGCATTGCAGCGGGCAGCCGCTGCGTAATCACCCATACGATCATAACAAACGCAAAGCCGCAGGTACGGCAAGTACCCGGTGTCATCCGTGTTTACAAAGCCGCTATGCAGGTCCCGGGGCAGTTCCAGCGCCCACTTGTACCAACAAATCGCCGCCGGATAATCCCCTTGTTCCAGTAACAAATCACCGCAATCGCATACCAGGTCCGCCCGAGGTGCCCCCAAGGCAAAGCTCCGGCACAATGCAGCAAACGCGCCCTTTCGATCCCCTTGGTCGTGCAGGGCTGCACTCAGAAACTTACAGGCCTCCAACTGATCCGGCAGCCAGCCGTCGCCGGGCGCTAAAAACGCCTGCAATTCCTGTACCGCACGGTCATACTGCCGATGGTAGTATAACTCCCGCCCGTAGTAGAATCGATCTCGGGGCATAAACAACTCCCCTGCCGCCTCCATCTTTTCATAGATTCGTAGGTTTCGGGTGGTGTACGCTGTCTTGATTGATCGATGCGTCACGGCAATATTCACTGTAATTCTGGTGCCCGGGCACTGAATATATTCGTGTACCCGACCGTGCCAAACCGGTCTCGCCGCACGGCGCACCAACCGCTCTCGATCAAAGAAAAAAGTGGGATTGCCACGACTGTCAAAGCCGGTGTTGTAGCGCATCATCACCACATCCGCCGGGGATTGGTCCAGGCGATTTTTCAGACACAACAACGCATCCAGATCCTCCGGCAACAGCACATCGTCTGCATCCAGCCACAGAATATAATCCCCTGTCGCTTTGGCAAAGGACGCATTGCGCGCCGCAGCAAAATCATCTACCCAAGCGAAATCGTAGATCTGATCGGTATAAACAGCCGCCACCGCCTTGGTGCCATCCACACTGCCGGTGTCTACAAGAATGATCTCATCCACCGCCGGCGCCACACTCTCCAAACAGCGCCCCAGCACTGCTTCCTCGTCCCGCACGATCATACAAAGGCTGATACTCGCCACTGTCACCCCTCCTACGAACCTATCTCATTCTATGCAAAAGAGAAAAATCTGTGTTTTTGCATTTTTTGTAAAAATTCTCTTGACTTTTCCACATACGCTATGCTATACTACCAAAGCAAGATAGCTACGGGGCATTAGCGCAGTTGGGAGCGCGCCACACTGGCAGTGTGGAGGTCAGGGGTTCGAATCCCCTATGCTCCACCAAGTCCACTGTAATTTCGGTTACAGTGGTTTTTTTATTATGCCGATAAAAAACAAAGGGACCTTGCAACAGCAGGGTCCTTTATTATGTCAAAATATCAGTCTTTCACCGTCAAGGCACTGAATGCGTCGCGAACGGTGCGCACCGGCACAATATCCAATTCTTTTTTAAGGTCCTTGGACAGGGATTTGTAATTATGAAATGGGATCACACAGCGCTGGAATCCCAGGCGACCGGCCTCCTGCACGCGCTGTTCGCAATGGCTGACAGCGCGAATTTCGCCTGCCAAGCCGATCTCGCCAAAGGCCAGCACCTTGTCGCCGATCACCGCGTCCTTCAGCGAGGACACCAGCGCCATTGCCACAGACAGATCCGCCGCCGGCTCGTCCAACCGCAGACCGCTGACCACATTGATATAAGCATCCATGGTGTTGAAGAAAAAGCCCGCCCGCTTTTCCAATACCGCAATGAGCATTGCCATACGGTTAAAATCAAAGCCGGTGCTCATACGCCGGGGCGTGCCGAAGCCGGTTGCCGTTACCAATCCCTGCACCTCCGCCAAAATCGGTCTGGATCCTTCCATTACACAGGCCACACAGGTGCCGCTGGCGTTCTTCGGACGACCGGAAAGCATCATCAACGAGGGATTTTCTACTTCCAAAAGCCCCTCTTGGGTCATTTCAAACACGCCAATCTCATTGGTGGAGCCGAAGCGGTTCTTCACCCCTCGGAGAATACGGTAAGAGTAGTTCCGCTCGCCCTCAAAGTACAGCACCGTATCCACAATATGCTCCAGTACCTTAGGTCCGGCAATGGCGCCGTCCTTGTTCACATGGCCTACTACAAAAATAGGAATACCGTAGGTTTTGGCTGTGTGCATAAAAATATTGGTGCACTCCCGCACCTGGGTCACGGATCCGGCAGAAGAAGTCACCTGATCGTACACCATGGTTTGAATGGAGTCAATGATCACAATATCCGGCTTTTCGCTGCGAATGGTCTCGGCAATACTGCCCACATCCGTCTCTGCCAAAATGTATAGACTGTCCGTAGTCACACCCAGCCGATTGGCACGCAGCTTGATCTGATTGGCAGACTCCTCGCCGCTTACATAGAGAATGGTATGGTGCTGTCCCAAGTACTGACAGGCTTGCAGCAAAATGGTGGATTTACCGATACCCGGATCGCCACCTAAGAGCACCAGGCTGCCCTCTACGATACCGCCGCCCAGCACCCGGTCAAACTCATGAATACCGGTGGAAATACGCCGCTCCACGTCTTCTGTAATTTCCGACAAACGTTTCAACGGTCGCGAGGCATAACCGCCGCTGCTGCGCTTGGTGCCGGTGGATTTGACCGCCGGGGTCTCCTCATTCATGGTGTTCCACTCGCCACAGCCAGGGCACTTGCCGTACCACTTGCCGCTCTCGTAGCCGCATTCGCTGCAAATATACATACTCCTCTGTTTTGCCATTACGGTAACTCCCCTGTTTTCATGGTGTCGCTAAGCCCTGCCAAAATGCAAAAGGCCACGCGGCGCCGATAAACATCCTGTTTTAACTGATTATTTTCTTTTACATTGCTCATAAAGCCGCACTCCACCATCACGGAGGGCACTTTGGCTTTATAAAGCAGATAATAGCTGTCGTCCGACGGCTTGTTCTCCCGACGATTACCCGGCTGCAAGTGCTGCTTGTCATAAGCTAAAATATTAGCAGCCAGTGCCTTGCTCAACGGATCGTTCACCGTGTACCAAATCTGCATTCCCCACTGGGAGGTATCGGCAAAATGGTTTTGATGAATAGATACCAGCACCGCGTTATCCACGCTGTTAATATAGTCAAAACGGTTATACAAATCTGAGCGCTTTTTGTTGTCTCCGGCTTTGTAGACCAGATAGTCCCCGGTGCGGGTCATAGAGGCGGGTATGCCGCTGATCACCGCAAAAGCATACAAATCCCGTGCAATGGCCAGGTTGATCTCTTTCTCTGCCGTGCCGTCCGCCGCCACCGTGCCCACATCCATGCCGCCGTGGCCCGGGTCGATGACCAAATTGTAGCGCGCCTTAGGGTACTGCACCGCCGAGGGCACAGACTGCCGCAACAGCACTTGCAGAGACAGGCAGGTCACAAACACAAACGCCACGCACAGCGCAGCGGGAAAAACACGCTTCACAAAAATCACCCGTACATACTATGCGGGTGCGCCCTTGCTTATTATTATAACCGCCCGGCGTGCCCGGCGCAAGTACCGGTTGCATTTTAAGACGGACTGGGTTATAATTTGGACAGAAAGGCGTGATTTTATGAAAATTGTAAATTTAGACGGCTATACAACCAACCCCGGCGACCAAAGCTGGGACTGGATGGGCAACTATGGCGACTATAGGGTCTATGACCGTACAACGGCTGACCAAGTGGTAGAACGCGCCAAAGGTGCAAATTTGCTGATTATCAACAAAACCGTCCTTGACCGTGCAACGCTGGAAGCATTGCGCCCGGAGCTGGAATACATCGGGCTGCAATCTACCGGCTACAATGTGGTAGACTGTGCGGCAGCCAAGGAACTGGGTATTACCGTGTGCAACATTCCCGCTTACTCCACCAATGCAGTGGCACAGCTGGTGTTTGCTTTTATCCTGTCCTTTACCAACCAGGTTGCAGTGCATACACAGGCGGTAGAAAACGGTGAATGGTGCCGTTGCCCGGACTTTTGTTTTTGGAAAACACCGCTGATGGAATTAGACGGCAAAACCTTGGGCATCTTTGGGTTTGGCGCAATCGGGCACAGAGTGGCGCAGATTGCAGAAACATTCGGCATGCAAGTGCTGGTGTGCACCCCGCACGAAAAGCCCCTTGACGGGCTGCACAGCACCCAATTTGCAGATGCGGATACGGTGCTGGCAAACAGCGACATCATCACTTGCCACTGTCCCCTGACACCGGACACCCAGGGTATGATGAACGCGGCGGCCTTTGACAAGATGAAAGACGGCGCGATCTTTATCAACACCAGCCGCGGACCGGTGGTGGACGAGGATGCATTGGCGCAAGCGTTAAACAGCGGCAAGCTGGCAGGCGCCGGGCTGGATGTGCTCTCTACCGAGCCGCCGGCAACAGACAACCCTCTGCTGCACGCAAAAAATTGCCGCATTACCCCCCATATTGCCTGGGCGGCCTACGAGACCCGCGCCAGACTGCTTGGCATTCTGCAAGCGAATATTGCCGCCTACTTAGACGGCAAACCGCAGAACGTGGTGAACGGCTAAACCCGATATTGAACAAAAACAACACCCTCGACCATTTGGTCGAGGGTGTTTTCTATGCTTAGATTAGAACTCCGTGTCGGGATTTTCCTTATCCGGGTCCGTGGTGCTCTGGCTCAGTGCTGTTTGGGCGGTGAACCACTCTACATCTAAAGTCGGAGTATCGTATGCTTTCATTTTATTGTCCTCCTTCTTTAGTTAACTGCGGAAACAACGCCGTTTACGCACTGATAAATATCACCATAAACCACAAATGGTACCTGGGTGTTCATACGGGAAGTACGGTAGCTCACATACATACGCATATAATGGCTGCCCGTATCGCTGCCCTTCTTGGTCATGGTAAAGGTGCCGGAATTGGGACTGCCTGTCCAGTTGGCAACATTGCGGGACACAACCGTTGTCGCACCGTCGCCGCCCTTCACAAGGGTGTCCTTTCCATTCTTAGTGGTGGAGTAAATCACACCCACCTCCAAGACGGTCACATTAGCACCGGCAGAATAATCACAGGACAAGGTAAACTTGTTGTCTGCAAAGAAACCTACGCCATTCAAAGCCGGCGTGCCGCTCTCTGCCTGCTCCTGCAAATCTTTGGGCAGATCGTTTAAGCTGGCATAAGCCGTGAAAGTCGTTTCCGTATTGGCGCTGAACAGGGTAACATTCTGCTCGTAGGAAGCCAAGGTCTCCACACCGTTTACGGTACGGGTCCAGTACGCTGCGTTGTCTGAGGTCAGCTCTAAGGGTTTGTTGATACCGGGTGCGGTGTACTGGGTGGCGCCGTTGATCAAGGCGTTTGCCGCCGTGCCGCTGTTGCTGACGGTGTACTTCACATCCAAGCCGGTGCGTGTACCTCTCTGCACAATCTGCGCAACCTGACCCGCCGGAACCGCATGGGTGCCTTCGCTCCAAGTCCAACCGGTAAATTTGTACTTGGGGGAATCCTTGGCGGTAATCACTGTATCGCCCACCTTTACGGTGTTGCCTTCTACGGTTACGCTGGTGGCGCCCACAAACGCGCCCAAAATCGTGCCAAAGTAGTCGGCAACAATCACATTGGGTCTGGTGGCAGTGGTAACCGTAATGGTGGTATCCCGCTGAACCAGCAGCGACAACTGATAATTGCACTTGGCAAGGTCAATCTTTGTATCGCCGGTTGCCGTATGCACAACGCAAACGGTATCCTGAGACTTGTAAGCAGAGAAATCCAAATGGGCAATGGTGCCGTAGTAATACAGCGTTTTACCCTCTTTCGTTTCAAAGGCAAGGCCGTTGACAGTGCAGGCAACGGTAAAGGTGCGGCCACTTTGGGAGGACTCGCCTACATTCATATTACTCAGCAAATCCGTAGTAAAGCCGTCTACCGTGCCCTGTTGCGTAGCAGGCACATTCACATAATCCTTGCCGTTGTAGGCTTTATAAATGGTGCCGTTGCCGTTGGTTACCGTATTGGTAATGGCGGTACCGCCGTCCTTGAACGCTGTGCGGTCGATGGTGGCGCTGATGCTGCGGGCAGATTCATAGGCGCTGGCGTCAGCAGCAACCACAAGGCCGGAGTTCTTCAGCTGGGTTGCGGTCTCATCAATTTGAGTCTGGGTGGTCTTTTCCGCAGAATCGGGGCCTACGGTAAAGCCTGCCACATTGTTTCTGTCCTTTTCCGGATACTGAGCCAACAGATCCGTACCGGCTTTATAGGCGTTCTCAAAGTTCTGCCAGCTGTCCACCGTGTACTTATTCTGGTCTGTATCGGTTACATTGCCGGCAAAGCCCTTGTCATAAGCCGCCTTGTTCTGCTCTACCACCTTTTCCAGTTCCGTAAAGTCGGCACGCTTGGTCAGGCCGGTATAAGTAGAATTCAAAACCGTGCCCACATCCTGGGTGGTCTCGTCCGTGGTCAACAGGGTGTAATTGTTCAGGTATGCCTCTGTGTTCAGCAGCGCAGTGGTGTACTTGTCCCAAGACGCCTTGGTGTAGTCCGTGGACACACGCACCTTGCTCACCGCCTCATTATACGGCGTGCGCTCATTGCTCTTGTTGCAAACCTTGACCTGAAAATTCAGACCAAGATTTAACCAGTTGGTTACATTCTTAGTACCTGCAGACTTGAATGTTGTATTCAAGTGCGCTTGAAGTTCCGCAACGCCTGACATCGTTGCAGTATTATTTGCAGTAACATTTGTTGTGCCGGTAATGGTCTCGTACTGCTTTGGTGCAACACCAAGAGAATAGGAATCGAAATAAACTCTATCCGCAGTAAATCCACTACCTGTAAAATAATTCAATTTGTCGTTAGAAGGAAAGTCGATAGCAGCACCATCCGCATTGCCGCCCGAAACAGAAATTGGAGTAATACCCAACTTCAAAGAGAAGCTCGTACCGTCGGAATTATTCCGCGTAATACCCATGTTGGTATTAGAACTCATATCATAATAATAATACGCAGAAACAGTTGAACTATCCTTAACCTCTAATAAGTTACTTTGACTTCCTGTTGAACCGCCGGAATTGTTGTTGTCACCTAATCCAGCCAACTTGTCTCCTGCGGAAGAACTCAACAAATTGCCGATAGAAGTCGTATTTTTCTTATAAACAAGAGAATTGGCATCCTCTATATTGTATGCATTACAAATCTGATGCGTTCCGGTATAAGTTTTTCTGTCCGTATTTCCGTAAGAATTCTCGGCGACATAAATCAGTGGTAACATATTAACATGATTACCCCAGTTGCCCCACATTTGTTGCGTGCCGATTGTGTGCCCAGCTACCGGGTTAGAAGCCACATACAACTTATCGGTTTGGGTCCAAATATTTCCGTCTGCATCCGTCAGATTGGTCTCAATGGTAACCGTCTCGCCCTTGTTATAATTTGCATACTCAACCGTATCTGCAATATGCAAAGTACCGCTCAGCTTACCGTCCGCATACTTAATATCCGCAGCAGGATCCTCCACACACTGAATACCGGTAATGGTATAACGGCTGTCACTAACCGTGTAATGGGTCTCTTTTTCGCCGGCTTGAGAGCTGTCGGAAATCAAGGAACCACAATACATATACGGCTGCCCCTTACCGGAAGCATCACCGTGGGTATAAATCACCGGGTCATACTTAACCACACCGGTCACAGCCAAGTCGCCGTCCACAACTGTAATATTATAAGTATTCCGTCCTGCCTGCACCACAGCGTTACCTACTGCGTTGGCGGTAACGGTAACATTGTAACCGTCAACGGTGCTACCGCCGTTCGCCTTTAAGCAATGGGCATACATATTCGTTGTAGAAGTGGAGGGATTCAGCAGGAAATAGCCGTCCGAACCGTGATAGACAATCAAATATTCCTCGCCGTCATCCACGGTATTCACTTGAATGTAGCCGGGTAGCTCCGTGCTGCCGGTCTCGCCGGTGCGGATTCTGCGATACAGTTGGAAGGTGGTGGCTGCCAATACCTCGGCCTCGTCCTGATCGTTCTTGCCCTTGCCGGTAAAGTCCCACCGCTCAAAGTGATTCACCACATTGCCATCGGAATCCTTTTGCTGGAAATACAGGCCGTAATGGCCGTCCTGCAACAGCTGGAAGCCGCCGTCTACTGCACGCAATGTAACATTGGCAGGCGTAGACGCACCGGGATAGCCGGCCTTACCATTTGTACCCACACTTAAGTACATACCTGCGTGGGCAATGGTGTACTCTGTACCGGTAGAGGTAAAGGTGTACAAAGCACGCTTTACAGAAACGGAATCGCCGCTGTAATTGACATCCGTTGCCTTATTGGCGGTAGCACCGGGTACCTCCTTCGCAGCAGACAAAGACACAATATCGCTTGCAGAGTTGTTTACATTCTGCGCAGAGAAGGTTAAGGTCTTCTTCTGACCCACATTCATCTGAATATCCGTTGTGGTGGGAACATCAACATCCATACCGGTAAGCGTTTCAATATCATAAACCTTATAGGTAAAATCACATGCGTCCGTCTCGTACAAATCTGCCACACGGCCGTCTTTCAGCACCGTCAAGCAAGAGTAAGCAAAGGTTGCGCCTTCTGCGGTAATGGTCTTTTTGGCATATTCGGTAGAAACAGTATTGTCGTCATTCAGCAGCAAGGTAAAGATGGCACCGGTTTTACGACCCTCTGTTGAGGAGGGAGAAGAAACCAGAATGGCACGCTTGCCGTCAATCAGATAGGGATACATAACGGCAGACAGCTGGCAGTTACCCCAAATGTCAATCCCGGTATCTACCACATCGCCCCACTGATAGCCAGAGCCGTTCCAGGTGGCATCGCAGTACCGAATTTTCTTTTTACCGTTACGGTAGAAGCAGCGCACAACGCCGTGACCTAAATCTACAAGCTGCGCCTCACTGGACCAACCGCTGCCGCCCCAACCGGTGCTGGTAAAGTTCGCCGTACGGCTCCAGGTCTTGCCCTGGTCTTTACTGTAAATAAAGCTGGTTGCCTGAGAAGCGTCGCCGGAGCCCCAAGTATTGTCGCCGTAAACATAAACCGGCATACAAATGGTGCCGTCATCCGTTACGATGGCACGACCGGGACCTGCGCCCAAGAACTTCTCGCCGCTCTTTCTGGCATTCACCAAGGACGGTGCACTCCAGGTTTTGCCGCCGTCCGTGGAAGTACGGAAAAACAGGTACTGGCACTTCTTGGCCTGGAACTCACAGTTAGAATACCAAACGCAGCCAACATAAGCGTCATTCTTAAACAGCTCAAACTCGCCGTTTACCTTATAGTGGCTGACAACCGTGCTATCGCTGGTTCTGTAAATGCTGGCATAGCCGTCAGCACCTACCGCGCCCACATAATAGTCATAGCTGCCGCCGTTACGGGCAAGCAGCAGACGACCTTGACTGTCCAAACCGGTGTCCTTAGAAGGCTGTGCGTTCGCGGAGCTGCCGTTAATGGCAACGCCGGAAGCAAAGAAGGTAGACAGCATATACAGGTTCTTGCCGTCAGTTGCAATATTGCTGTCGCAATAACTGGTAGACGCCTTGTTAAACACATTGCCGTTATCACCGTAATAGCCGGCCCATGTGTAAGACCAGGTGTCGCCGTTATCCGTAGAACGCGCGGTGATCACATCGTTACCGCCGCCGTCCATACCGCCGTCCCAACGGGCGTCAGCAGCTGCAACGACAGTACCGTCATCCAGGGTAACCATACTGGGAATACGGTACCAATGAGACGGATTATCGCTGACAAAGGGACGACCCTGCGTCGTACCGTCTGCCGGCTTACTTGCCTCGCTGCTGCCGGCTGCCATTGCGGTGGTCACCGGAAATGCGGTAAGCACCATGAGAATGGCCATCAGCACAGCTGTCCATTTTTTTGCCATAAAGATTCACGCTCCAGTTTGCGCAGCGCCCTCGGCGCCGCAGGATATAAAAGCAGGAGAAATGGGCATAATTCACCCACTCCTCCTTTTTCCATTGGGTATTATATATTTTAATAAAAGGAATGTCAACCGATTTTTACAAAATACAAGCTTTTTTAGTACGAATAGACATTTAATAAAACAGTGGTGATTAAAACAGGGTGCACCCTGCCGGCCGCAAGGGCATTCTGTAATTTAAGCACCTTCTTAACCACAAAAAAAGCACCCAATCGGGTGCTTTTTTGACGCCTTTATGCTTCCGCACAATTCCATTCCGTCAACTGCTCGATGGACTGAATTTTGCCGTGAAACGGCTCCAAGCGGTTATAATTGCCGTTGACCCCTGCGGGGATCTTGGTGCGGTCCACATAGAACTCCACCACATCCTTATTTTTCTTGGCGTACTGGTGCTTTTTGTCCGTATGGCGGTTGGATTTGGTGTCACACAAAATGATCTTAAAGGTTTTGCCGGTGTCCAGGGTGACCTTATATTTGGTGCCCTTGGTGGTGCCGTAAAAGGTGCCCAGTGCAGCGCAATAATATTCCCCTACCATACGAATACCGGTGGTCTCGTCGGTGGTGGTCTTGTAGGTCACACCCCGGTAGGTTCCGGAATTCAGTACCGCATAAGCAGGCGAAGTTTTATCCGTCACCGCGTCATAATAAGCGTAGGTTTTGCAGGCACCGGAGACTTTCGGCAGCTTCAGGGTCTTGGCAGTTTTCACCCTTACCGGGTCGGAAAAGCGACTTTTGGTCTTGGTTTCCCTGTTTTCCACCACGCCTCGAATCTTGTAAGAATACGCGGTCTTGGGCGACACATCTACATCGGTAAAAGTGCGCTTTTTGCCGCTGATTTTGGCGATTTTTTCGTACTTGCCATTCTTCTCCGCACGGTACAGTTCGTAGTAGGCTGGAGAATGCTTGGTGCTCCATTTCAGGGTCACCTCTGTGGCGCCTGAAACAGACAGCTCCATTTTACTGGCAGAGGGTCGGGTATAAAAATCCGTCTCCCCCATGGTGCTCTCCTGGAGAACATCGCTGCCAGGCACAGTGACCTTGAATTTATAGAACATGGCCGGGGTCAGGTCCGTCAATTCCACCGTATTTACCCGCACCTGCGTACGCAGGCTCCAGCTTTTGAGAATGTAATCATACTGGTACACATTGTAGATGGCAAAGGGACTGCCGCTGTCCCAGGACAGGGTGGCATGCTTGCCGGTCAGGTCGGTAACCTTGATTTTGGCGTGTACCGCGTTCGTCTGCTGCTCGGTATTCATAATGTTCACCGGCAAGGCAGGACCGGGCGCAATCTGGGTCTGGGCCGTAGCGGCGGCAACAGGCGAAGCCAGTGCCGGCGCGGTGCTGCCCAGGATCAGGCAAGCGCTAACGGCAGCCGCAGCTAATTTCTTTTTCTGAATAGAAATAAAAGTTCCCCCTTTGAGCGGTTACTCAAACGGATAATATTATACGCCATTTGAAGAAAAAATGCAAGTTTGGCAAATCGGAGGGTCGCAACCACTCCAAATGCGGCGACCCTAACAGTGGGAGCAGGCCCCCGCCCCGTAAAATAAAATAACGGCTCCCCTTGCGCACAAGAGGAGCCGAAAAGCAGTGATATTATTTACCAAAGAAGAACACAGAGGAAGCGATCAAATACTGTCCGGCGTAGTAGGTAAAGTGGTTCAGGAACAGCCAAATGCTGCCGTCAAACCCGCGACCGAAATAAGTATTGCTGAGAATCGCGTCCGAAATGGTAAAGAGCGTGGCGCCGATGGCCATTAGGATCATGGACTTTTCGCCGGTAGTAAAGGCGGCGAAAATCGCAGTGGCATTGGTCATGATCAAAAAGCACACATAAAAGAATACAATGCGGCGATACTTGCCAAAATGCACCCGCATTATATTGGCTGTGGCAATTTGAGCCACGCCGACGGCAACGGCAATACCGGCGCTGATCAGAACCTTCCACCAATCCAGCTTGGTAAAATGGATCATGGCCGCGGTATAAAACACATGACCGATCAGAAAGAAGATAAAGCCACCTTTTAGATAATTATTGGCGTCCTTTTTGTAAACCCCTTTCAAATCCAACAGAATATCGCCCACAAGTCCCAAGGCACCGCCCATAATGATCAGCGAGCCATACTGGGCAGCATTGGTGTAATTCTCGATCACAGCAAACACCGCCGACAGCATAAAAAACAGACTGGACACGGATTTGAAAATCAGGTTTCGAACAGAGTTCCCCCCGGAGCGGACAAAGACGAAGGCCAATGAAACGGCTACGCCGATGCCCATAGCAATGTAATAAGTCATAATGAATCCCCCTTATTGATTTGACAACTTACGCATTTGCTTGGCTTTCCTCCAGTATAGCACAATTAGGGGTAGGTCTGCAAGTAACCAAGCCACAGGACCGGCAAAACAGACAGCTTTGAACCCAAACAGCGGTGTGAAAAGATACGAAACGGTGATTCTGCCTATTAACTCTCCGGCGCCTGCCACTGCATTTGCGTAGGTACAGCCCAACCCTTGCAGGGTATTACGCAGCACAAACAGTACGCTTACCAAGCTGTAACACAGGGAGATGGCAAACAGGTATTCCTTTGCAGCGTACACAATTTGGCTGTTATAATCCGTCATAAACAGACCCACGATCTGCTCTCCGCCGAAAAAAAGTACCAGGAAGCAGAGAACAGACAACCCCAGATCCACCACAAACACCTTGCGCACGGTAGTGAGAATTCGCCGATACTGCCCGGCGCCATAATTCTGGGCCACAAAGGTGGACGCGGCCACCGCCAGATTGCTCATAGGAATATTGGTAATGCTCTCCGCCCGACCGGCGGCAGTAAAAGCCGCCACCACATCGGCGCCAAAGCCGTTCACGGCGCTTTGCAAAATCATAGAGCCGATACTGGTAATGGTAAACTGCAAGGACACCGGAATGCCCAGCGCCAGCTGGCGGCGGGTACGCTTAGCGGTAGGTACCAGCATACGTGCTTTCAGCTGCAAAACCGGTATGCCCCGGAACACATAAATCCCGGCAGACACAGCTGCCACGATTTGAGAGATCAAAGTTGCCCAAGCGGCGCCAGCCACGCCCCAACCGAAATGCGCCACAAAAAGCAGGTCCAACACCAGGTTAACAGCCACGCTGATCAGCAAAAACAACAGGGGCTTTTTGCTGTCCCCAACGCTGCGGGCAATACCGGTAAACACATTGTAAAGCAGCTGTGCCGGCACACCCAGGTACATAATTGCCGCGTACTGCACAGACAAGTCATAGATCTCTTTCGGGGTATGGATCCACCCCAGCATCGGGTGCAGAACCAGCAGCGCCAGCGCGGAAAACAGCACACCTGTAATCAGCGACAAACCGATACCGTTACCGGCCTGGCGATTGGTTTCCTCTTGATCCCCGGCACCAAAGCACTGGGCCACCGGTATGGTAAAGCCGGCGGTAAGTCCGAATGCAGCGCCGATGGCAAAACTGCTGATGGGCGCAATATTGCCTACGGCGGCCAGTGCGTTCGTAGACACATAGCGACCGACAATAATATTATCCACCATATTGTAGGTGTATTGCAAAAGGGAGCTAAGCATAATCGGTAGCGAAAACAGGACGATCTGTTTCATCGGTCTGCCGTGTATAAAATCAGTGGTCATCTTCTACCTCAAAAAATTGGCGATAAGCCGTAGGCAGCGCATAGTCCCGCTGCACTTCTTCCAGCGGCACCCAGGTGTAACTTCCGGCGGCCTCCCGCACGGTCATATAATAGCAGCGCATATCCCAGTGAATATGCGTGAAAACATGGTTTGCATGCACAATCTTTTGCAATTCCAACGGCTCCAAACCAACATTTTGCAAGTAAGCAACGGCTGACTCCTCATTCAAGAAATCGTCTGTATCGGGCAACTGCCACAGACCGGACAGCAGCCCCTTATCGCCTCGTTTGGAAAGGGCCACTCTGTCTCCGCAGGTCAAAAAAAACACCGTGCGGTTTTGGTGCCGCTTTGCCCGCTTAGGCAACTTTACCGGAAAATCCGTCTGGCTACCGGAAGTATTAGCGGCACACACATCGCCTAAGGGACAAACCGAACACTTCGGCGATTTTGGCGTACAAACGCAGGCGCCCAATTCCATCAGCGCTTGCGTGAAAGTGCCACAAGCCCCTGCCGGGTACACCTGCTCCAGATCTGCTTTGATCCGAGCTTTTGTGGTCTGCAAGTCAATGGGGGCCGCATTTTCCGTAAAACGGGTAATCACCCGCAGCACATTGCCGTCTACCGCCGCCACCGGGCAGTCAAAGCAAATGGACGAAACCGCTCCGGCAGTATACGGCCCGATCCCCGGCAGCGCCAACCAGCCGTCATAATCCGTTGGGAATTCACCGTGCAGGTCATTGACGATCACCCGAGCGCACTTTTGCAGATTACGAGCGCGATTATAATACCCAAGACCCTCCCACAATTTTAGCAGTTTGTCCTCCTCCGCGGCAGCCAAATCCTCCACCGTAGGCAAAGCGGCAAGAAAGCGCAAATAATAGTTCCAAACCGCCTCTACCCGGGTTTGTTGCAGCATAATTTCCGACAGCCACACATGGTACGGCCGGCGGTCCTGCCGCCAAGGCAGCGGGCGGGCGTTCTGGGCAAACCAGGGCAGCAGCCGGGTAGGCAATATAGCCAATGGGTTCTGCAAGCAGACACCCCCTTTTTGATCTTTGCAAGTAGTATAGCACACCCCCGACCTTACGGCAAGGCAAAAAAGCAACTTGTACCACTTGGAAATTGCAGCCGTTTATGGTATAGTGGAAGCAGAAAGGCAGGTAACCGGGATGGCTAAGCGGATCGGCAGCGTAGATATACTCAAGGCATTGGGCATTTGCTCGGTGATCCTGTACCATACGGAGGCACTGCCAACCGTGGTGAACGGCTGGATCGGATCTTACTTTATGCCGCTGTTTTTCTTTGCCTCCGGGCTGACTTTCAGAACCCAGCAGCCTAGATTTGGTGCTTTTCTAAAGAAGAAATGCGTCTATCTGCTTCTGCCCTATTTGCTGTATTTGGTGTGCTGCGCTGCGCTAGGCGTGGCCAAACAAGTGATAAGAGCCGTTGCATTTCCGGTCAAATCGTTCTTGCTGGGCGCTGTCAGCGGACTGCCGAATATGAATGAATACACCGGCAGAGCTTGGTTTATCTACTGCTTTTTTGTGGCGGAGATACTGTTTTACTTCTTGCTGAAATGGACAAAAGGCAAGCGCACGCCGCTGTTTCTGGCTGCGCTGATTTGTCTGCTTGCCGGATATGCCTATGCGCACTTTTTCCGTGACTCCGCCGCTATGTTTTGGCGCTACACAGACGGCATGGTGGCTGTGTTCTTTATGGCCGTAGGGTATTTGCTGCGAGAAAGTGTGTTAAAATTAAAAGCACCCGGGTTACTATTCATCGTGCCATCCGTTGGCTTTGGGCTGCTCAATCTGCGCATCAACGGTCACGGGCTGGTGATGGCATACTCTTACTATGGCGAGCTGGTGCCCATGGTGGTGAGTGCGGTTAGCGGCTGTCTGTTCTTTGCGGCATTGTCAAACTGCCTGCAAAGCCGCTATTTAGAGTATTTGGGGCGGAACACACTGTTTATTTATCTTTTTCACTTCTTCCTCTGGGCATACCCCCTGCCCCGTTTGCTGGGCAAAGTGATGACCGTGGGCACCACGGCATATAATTGGCTGTACGCCTTGCTGCTCTTTGCGGAGGTGCTGGTAATCTTTAGCCTTTTGATTCCTGTTTATAATCGGATCATGCAGCCCTTGCAGCGCCGCCTGTTAGGCAAAAAGAATGAAAAATAGCGCAAATTCTCTATTGACACGCCCTGCCAATTCTGCTACACTATGAGTGTTGATATTCCTCAATAGCTCAGTTGGTAGAGCATGCGGCTGTTAACCGCAGGGTCGTTGGTTCGAGTCCAACTTGGGGAGCCAAAAGAAAACCGATACGCATAAGCGTATCGGTTTTCTTTTATTTCAGTAGTTACTCGAACCAACGACAAGCTGCTCCAAATTTGGCGCAGGACAAATTTGGGAGAAACAGTCCAGTGGACAGTTTCGTAGCAGGTTGCGCAACCTTGAAGTCCAACCAAAATGGTATACTGCCTTATGTGCTCCGTTCTTTTCGTTTTTTTGAATTGGACTCAAACCAACGACAAGCTGCTCCAAATTTGGCGAAGACAAATTTGGAAGAAACAGTCCGGTGGACTGTTTCGTAGCAGGTTGCGCAACCTTGAAATCCAACCAAAACGGCATACTGCCTTGTGTGCTCCGTTCTTTTCGTTTTTTTGAATTGGACTCGAACCAACGACAAGCTGCTCCAAATTTGCATGATTGCAAATTTGGGAGAAACAGTCCGGTCAAAAACGGCGGGAGCAAGCCCCCGCCCTACGATCAATACTTATTTCATCTGCTCACAACACTGTCCCCACTGTATAATAGCCCCAAAATCTGCATACACTTCTATCGGTGATTGTATGAGAAACAAAACCGGGCTGCAATGGTGCGGATTTGCCTTTGTGAGCATTGTGGGCACCTTGTGGCACTTTATTTACCCATGGACCGGGGACAATCGACTGGTGGCGCTGGTGTGC